>Ga0101945_1000201_pt1 | contig 129064 bp, 135 predicted proteins | sample DewCreD2012metaG_2_FD_75246 | JGI IMG/M metagenome (GOLD analysis project Ga0101945, IMG submission 75246) | Hot spring sediment bacterial and archeal communities from British Columbia, Canada, to study Microbial Dark Matter (Phase II) - Dewar... ... | reverse complement strand
CCACTTATACATAGTTATCATCCCCCTTTACCTCCTTCCTGTTTTTAGAAGGAGATTATATCCTTATTAGGGGGTCAATTTTAAATGACGATGGGGGGTCAATTCTATTTTACGATCTACATGCAGATGATGAGGCAATTGCGGAGGGCTTTGATATCTATGATGTAGAACATGGTATTTTGAATGGTAAAATTCGTAGAACTTGGCCAAGAGAAGGTAAATATGAGATAGTTGGGATTTCATTGGATGGGCGACCTGTCGGCATAGTATGCCGAATAACAGGAAGTGGAAAAGTCCGTATAATAACTGTTTATGAAGATAAGCCAAAAAGATGAGAAAAGGAGGGATTAAATTGGGATTTTGGGATGGAGAGCAATGCGAATATTGTAATGGTCCAATTGTTGAAAAAATAATGGACTTACCCCGAAAGGTAGGAAAGAGGTACGTATTGATTAAGAATGTTCCAGTTGGTATTTGTAAAAAGTGCGGCACCAAATACTACACGGCTAATGTATTAAAAACTATTGAATCAAGTGTTTGTGGCAGAAGAAAAATGGAAAGTAAAATTCCTATGGCTGTATATTCTCTTTAATTAAATAACAACAAAGATTATTTCATTTCCCTGCCCCCAATCGTCAGATATCAGAGTGCTTGAGGTTCACACCTAAAGGCTTCGCCTTTCTCAAACCCTCGGAACGTTATCTGCTCACTTTGGCCAGATTTTGAACGCCTTTTCCCATAAATACGACAGGGGAAACTCTAAAAGGGGCTCCTTCTCAAAACTATTATATCTTTGTGTTGAGTAGGAAAGGTAAAAAATAATTAGAGGACACTTCTCATATGATGTGATATAATTATTTATATTTAAAATGGGGGTTGATTATGATTGACCGTATTTCCATTGATAAAAACATAATGCACAGGAAACCATGCATAAAAGGAACAAGAATACCTGTGTATTTGATTCTTGACCTTCTATCTGGCGGCTTTGCGGTGAAAGAAATCCTTGATGATTACCCTGATATAACTGAAGAAGATGTTCAAGCCTGTGTTGAATATGCTGCTATGCTTGCAAGAGAAGAAGCAGGGGAGCTTGAGACAGTAGCTTAATGAAATTTTTACTGGATGAAAATATTTCACCAAAGACTGCTAATTTTTAAAAAGAACTTGGGCATAAAGGTATTCATCTGAGAGATGTTAATCTCAAAGGTGCTACAGATGATAAAGTTATTAAAGCGAAAAAAACATGAACTTGTATTAATCACAATAGATAGGGATTTTTGGAATATTTTAGATTATCCGCCTGGGAGTCACCCTGGAATAATAAGGCTTAACTGATGCCTCGTCCTAAATTTCTTTTTCAATGTCAGGGCTGTGGATATACAGCCGCTAAGTGGCTTGGAAGGTGTCCTGATTGTGGTTCGTGGGGAAGTTTTGTAGAAGAGCGCATTACAAAAAAAACAAAGATCACTGAAACTGCAACGCCTGTCACACTCTCAGAGATTACCCATTCCAGAGAAGGTAGATATTCAACCGGAATTGAAGAATTTGACAGAAGCCTTGGTGGAGGTGTTGTGCCCGGCTCTCTTGTGCTCATAGGTGGAGACCCAGGTATAGGAAAATCAACGCTTCTGCTTCAGGCACTCAAGGGACTGACAAAACATGGGAAGGTGCTTTATGTCTCTGCAGAGGAATCCCCTCAGCAGATAAAGCTCAGGGCAGACAGATTAATGATTGAATCCGCTGATATAATCCTTCTGCCTGAGACCACACTTCAGGGCATAATCTCTCAGGTGCAGGATATAGAGCCAAAGGCAATAGTGATAGACTCAATTCAGACAATCTTTTCCATTGAGCTTCCCTCAGCACCTGGCTCCGTAGGCCAGATAAGGGAATGCACTACAGAGCTCATGTTCTTTGCAAAGAAACATGGTATACCGATTTTTATAATAGGGCATGTTACAAAAGAAGGTGCCATTGCAGGTCCGAGGGTCCTTGAACATATAGTTGACACCGTTCTTTATTTTGAAGGGGATAAAGGTGGCTCCTTCAGAATCATAAGGGCAGTGAAAAATAGATTTGGCTCTACAAATGAAATTGGTGTCTTTGAGATGACTGACTCAGGACTCAGAGGGGTCACAAACCCATCACAGCTCTTCCTGTCGGAAAGACCTATGAAGGTTGCAGGTTCGGTGGTTACAGCAAGCCTTGAAGGCACAAGACCATTATTAGTGGAGATTCAGGCACTGGTCTCACCGTCAAGCCTCGGAGTTCCAAGAAGGGTAGCATTGGGGGTTGATTACAACAGGGTTAATCTTCTTATTGCCGTCATTGATAAGCGGATTGGCATGCATCTTGGAAGCATGGATGTCTTTGTGAATGTCGTTGGAGGACTAAGGATAGATGAGCCTGCAGTTGACATGGCAATTATTGCCGCCACTGCCTCCTCTTTCAAAAACAAGGCAGTAGAGCCTGCTACCTTTGTATTCGGTGAGGTAGGGCTTTCAGGAGAGCTCAGGGCAATAAGTCAGGCAGGGTTAAGGGTGAAGGAGGCTCAGAAATTAGGTTTTAAAAGAGGGGTAATTCCAATAAGCAATACGGATAATCTCAAAGAATATGACATTGAGATTATAGGGGTAAAGGATGCTGAGGAGGCACTTGAGATACTCTTCTTTTAGTATCTTACTGTTTAGTGTTTACTGTTTAGTGTTTAGCGTTTCAGGTTGTGCACCTAAGGTTGCCCTGCCACCGCCCCAGTATAAAGACTTAGACCTTACCCTTGAGGAGATTATTGCAACAGTCAGGAAAGATGTAGATGCATTAAAGGTAATTGCAGGCATAGATATAGAAAAGGACAGTAAGCCACATTCATATATAGATGCGGTAATCCTTCTGAAAAAACCTGACTGGCTCCATGTAAGGTTATATAAATTCGGCATACCTGCAGGAGAATTTCTTATAACAGAATTCCTTATAACAGAAGACAAAAGATTGAAGATTGAAAATACCCTCTCAGGTGGTAGCAGTAAATTAGATGGTAGATTAAAAGAATTCAGTAAATGGCTTTATCAGTCATTTTTCTGGTGGGAAGGGCTACAGACTTCGGATTGCAGATTGCAGATTGTAGATTGTAGAAAAAATATCCTTATGCTCAAAGATGAAACAGAATATGTCATAAAAACAGAAGATAGAGAGATACACCTTGATAAGACCACGCTCTTACTTAAAAGGCAGGAGATTGTAACCACTGATAAAAGAATATCAATCCTTTACGAGGAACCAAAGATGGAGGGTGATTTCTGGTATTCATCCCTGATGAAGATTGAGTCAGGTAACTACAGGGTCTTTCTCAGGATTGAAAAGCTCTTTATTAACCCATCACTAAAAGAGTAACTCACACCACTACCCTTCTTGCCTTTAACCCCGCCGCTTTTTCTTCCTCTATTTCCAATCCGAGGTTTTGAGCAACAGGGTCAACAATGTCTTTATCAATCACTTTTCTCTTGAGGATGAAGCCTTCAAGAAGGGCATTGTCACATACTGTATTTATTAATCGCGGGATACCCTTAGAGTAATGATAGATCGCCTTAATTGCATCCGGTGTAAAAATATTCCCCTCTGAGCCGGCAACCCTGAGCCTGTGTCTTATATAATCTCCTGTAATATCCTCTGTAAATGCCTTTAATCTGCATTTAACAGCAACACGCTGACGCATTGGTTCATCTAAGGACAGAATACCTTCAAGCTCTGGGAGTCCGAAAAATACAAATGTTATGAGTTTACCCTCAGGAACCTCCATATTAAGCAGTCCCCTGAATTCCTTCATAATCTCGTGTGATTGAAGCATCTGCACCTCATCCATGAGGACTGTAGCCTTAAGCCCTGTCTCATAAATCTCAATCAGCCTCTCATATATCTGTCTTAATACATCCACTTTGTCATCTAGAGGGTCTTTTACACCTAGCTGTATGGCAATCTTCTTTGCAAGCCAGTCCATTGTGACTGATGAATGTAACAGGATGAGGAGGGCTGCCTCATACCGGCTTTCGTCAAGCTCTTCCAGCATCCTCATCGCAAGTGTAGTCTTACCTGTGCCGATATCCCCTACCACAACGGCAAGCCCCTTCCTCGTATCAATAGCATACTTTAATCGTGCAGCGGCTTCTGTATGCTGGGTGCTTGGGTAATAAAATCTATTATCTACAGCGCTGGAGAAGGGATGTTCCTTTAAATTATAAAACTCCTGATAATCCATTTATATATATGATACCCTCGATCTCTTAGTTCTTATTTTATCCTTTGGCTCTGATGTCAATCTCTTCAGCATTTCTATCTTGCTACTAACATCTCTGAAATCAGGGTCTCTGGTGTATATCTCCATATAAAGGGTAAAGGCATTGTTGTAATCCCTGTTCTTCATATATACCTCTGCCAGGTCATATTTTACCACATTGTCTTCTTCCTCTTCTTCGGGTTTCTCCTCTGGACGCCTGAGTGCAGAAAGCCTCTCTGAAATCTCTTCATTGTCAGGGAAGATGGAAAGAAGCCTCTCATAGATTTTTATAGCCTCATCCTTAAGCCCATGCTCAACATAAAACTCTGCATCAGCTAACTCCTCCTCCAGGGTCTCAGGGGAAATGGGCTGAAAGGCAAGAGGTTCTTCTTCAAGAGGCTCAGGAGGTGTTACTTCCTCCTTAATGCCAAGGACATCTCTGAGCTCTCTTACTTTCTCCTTTGCTACATCATCAGAGGGATTCAGTTCAAGAAGCTCTTTATACAATTGAATGGCATCTTCAAGATGACCCTTGCCCTCATAAAGTTCTGCAAGTCCGTAGAGCTTCTTCCGAGCTACATCCTTATCACCTTTGCCGATATAAATAGTGATAAGGCGCCTCTCAACCGCCATAGGGTCTACATCGGTAAAATTCCCGAGTAGCCCAGCTGCCTCATCCCATCTCTTTAAAGATATTGCCTCATCTATACAGGGCAGTAATTCTTCCCACGCCTTTCCTGATAAACCTTCTTTAAGATATATGCTGCCTAGGAGTCTCTTATATTCAGTGTTGGATGGATATATTTCGGTAAGCCTTACAAGGACCTCCTTAGCGTCATTTACATAGCCCAATCCAATAGCAACCCTTGAGTAGTTTAAAAGTGTATGAGCGGAAGCATTCTGAAGACCCATGTCAACCGCCTTCTGGTAGAATTCCTTTGCCTTATCATGCTCCCCTTTATTTAAATACTCTTTAGCGATCTCAAGGTATTCATCAATGGCTTCTTCCCTCAAACCCATCTTGAGAGAAAGTTCTGATGCCTTTATTCTTAAGGGTATATCGGATGGGGTGAGCTTGAGTATTCTCTTATACATATCCAGCTCCTTCTCTACTGCCCCTTCTTTTACGAATATCTGTGCAGCTGATAAAAAATTCTCAATGGCATTTCCTATTAAGCCCTTCTCTGCATTGAGCTTCCCAAGGGCAATAAGGCTTGATACATCTGAGGGATTTATGTTGAGGATCTTCTTATAGAGGGCAATTGCCTTGAGGTAAAAACCATCCTCTCTGAAGATGTTGGCAGCCCTTTTAAATGCCTGCAGGGCATTTTCATAGTCTTTTTTCCTCAGATATAAATCCCCTATCACATTATAGACACTACCATCTTCCTCCTCCATAAGGAGTTTCTGCCAGGTGGTAATGGCCTTCTCTATCTGCCCCTCTGCAGTGTATTTCTGTGCCTCTCTTGTTATTGCTACCCTGTCTAACATGGTTTAGCTAAGTGTATCACATCTAAAAAAGGGTGTCAAACCCGCTTAAATATAACCATACCTAATGGTGGAAGTGTAAGATTGAGAGAAAAAGGTCTTCCATGCCATGGGATTGGTTCCGCCTCAAGACCGCCTAAGTTCCCGATGTTACTGCCTCCGTAAATGCCTGAATCGCTATTCAGGAGCTCTTTATAAAACCCCCTTTGAGGCACACCAATGCGATAGCCAAATCTCGGCACAGGTGTAAAATTAAAGACCATTACAAGAAAATCCTCGGGATTTTTAGCCCTCCTTATAAAGGATACAATACTCTGTTCCCAATCACCGAAGTCTATCCATTCAAAACCTGTATGGTGAAAATCTATCTCATAAAGCGCCGGCTCCTGTCTGTAAAGATTATTCAGGTCTTTGACATATCTCTGCACCCTCTGGTGTGGCTCATATTGCAGGAGATGCCAATCAAGAGATTCATTAAATCGCCATTCAACCCACTGCCCTATCTCACCTCCCATAAAGAGTAGTTTCTTTCCCGGATGGCAATACATAAATCCGTATAAAAGTCGCGCATTCGCAAATTTCTGCCAGGGGTCCCCAGGCATCTTATCAAGTATAGAGCGTTTTCCATGAACAACCTCATCATGTGAAAGCACAAGGATAAAGTTTTCTGTAAATGCATAAAGCAGACTGAATGTAAGGTTATTGTGATGGTATTTTCTGTGAATCGGGTCTTTTGAAAAATACTCAAGTGTATCATGCATCCACCCCATGTTCCACTTTAGACTGAATCCAAGACCACCAACATAAGTAGGTCTTGATACCATTGGCCATGCAGTTGATTCCTCAGCAATTGTAAGGACACCTGAATGATATTGATGAACAATCTCATTGAATCTCTTAAGAAATGCAATTGCCTCAAGGTTTTCATTTCCTCCATAAATGTTTGGAATCCAGTCCCCAGGCTTTCTTGAATAATCTAGATACAACATTGATGTTACTGCATCAAGTCTTAAGCCATCTATATGGTATTTCTCAAGCCAGAAAAGGGCGCTGGCAAGCAGGAAATTCCCTATCTCATTTCTTCCATAATTAAAGATTGAGGTTCCCCAGTCCCTGTGCTCACCTTTTTTAGGGTCTTCATGTTCATAAAGATATGTGCCATCAAATCGGGCAAGACCATGAGGGTCTTTTGGAAAGTGTGCAGGAACCCAGTCAAGGATAACACCTATGTTATTAAGGTGGCATTGATTGACAAAATACATGAAATCATCAGGAGTCCCAAATCTGCTTGTAGGAGCAAAATAGCCTATGGGCTGATAACCCCATGATTCATCAAGTGGATGCTCTGTTATCGGCAAAAGCTCTATATGGGTATAACCCATCTCTTTCACATAAGGGATAAGTGTGTGAGCAAGTTCCATGTAAGTTAGAAATCTGTTACCTTCCTCAGGAACCCTTCGCCATGAGTTAAGATGAACCTCATAGATTGAGATAGGGGATCCAAGCCAGTTTTTCTTTTCCCTCTCTGAGAGCCATTCATGATCTGTCCATTTAAATTTGTCTATATCATAAACAATCGTTGCACTTTTTGGCCTTACCTCAAAATAGAATCCAAAAGGGTCTGCCTTCTCCTCTGTATAATTACCAAATCTTGACCTTACCCAAAACTTATAAATCTCACCCTCACCAATACCAGGGATAAAGAGCTCCCATATCCCTGATGAACCCCTTGGCTTCATGGGATGAGTTTTTTTATTCCATCTGTTGAAGTCGCCTATAACGCTTACACCCTTAACATTTGGCGCCCACAGGGCAAAATGAACCCCCTTAATCCCATTCATCTGCAGGATATGGGCACCCAATTTTTCATAAATCTTATAATGCCTCCCCTCTCCAAAGAGGTGAAGGTCAAAATCGGTTATGAAGGGGCTATTCAAGCCCATATTCTTTCCACTTCTCATTAACAAGCCTTTTAATCTCAGGAGACATTTCTATGTCCTCAGGCCATTCACGGTCAAATCCCTCTGACTTCCATTTCCTTGTGGCATCTATTCCCATCTTTCCACCATAGGCAGGTATTGGAGAGGCATGCTCAAGGACATCAAGGGGACCCTCAACAATCACAACATCCCTTTTCGGGTCAACATTGTTGCCTATTCTCCAGAGGACTTCAGTGAGGTTCTGCACATCAACATCCTTATCTACCACTACAATTATCTTTGTAAAACTCATCTGCCCCAATCCCCACAAGGCATACATCACCTTTCTTGCATGCCCTGGAAATCTCTTATCAATGGAGACAATGGCAATGTTGTGAAATACACCTTCAATTGGTAGATTCATGTCAACTATTTCTGGAAGCTGTTTTTTTAACAATGGCAGGAATATCCTCTCTGTTGCCTTTGCAATAAAACAGTCCTCCATAGGAGGCCTTCCAACAATAGTAGCAGGGTAGATTGCATCCTTTCTGTGGGTGATACATGTGATATGAAACACAGGATATTCATCCCTTACTGAATAATAGCCTGTATGGTCTCCAAAGGGCCCCTCAAGCCTCCTTTCCTGTGGCTCACAATAACCCTCAAGCACAATCTCGGCATTTGCAGGGACCTCAAGGTCAACAGTCTCACATTTAACAAGCTCTACGGGTGATTCCCTGAGGAATCCTGCAAAGAGCATTTCATCAACTCCTTCAGGCAAGGGAGCAGTTGCTGAATAAATGGTTGCGGGGTCTGAACCAATAGTAACTGCAACCTTAAGCCTCTCCCCCATTCTTTCAGCCTTATGATAATGTCTTGCACCGTCTTTATGTATATGCCAGTGCATACCTGTTGTCTTTGAATCATATACATGCATACGATACATCCCGCAGTTTCTCACACCTGTCTCAGGGTCTTTTGTAAATACCATTGGAAGTGTGATGAATCTTCCACCATCTCCTGGCCATGTCTTTAGTATTGGAAATATATCAAGCGATGGATTCTCCCTCAGGATTACCTCCTTGCATGGTCCTGACTTCACCGTCCTTGGGATAAAGTCTGATAACCTCTTTAGTTTTGGCAGTGCCTTTAGTTTTTCAATGAAATTAGTTGGGATCTCTGGCTCAAGAAACTCAAGCATGCGTTTGCCTATATCATCAAGGTCCTGAACCTCAAGTGCAAGCCTCATCCTCTCAACAGAGCCAAAGATATTTGTAACTACAGGAAATTTATAGCCCCTCGGGCTTTCAAAGAATAAGGCAGGTCCACCCTTTTTCACAACCCTGTCATTGATCTCTGCAATCTCAAGAATCGGGTCAACCTCTGCCTTTATACGCCTTAGAAGATTTTTCTCTTCAAGGACTCTTAAAAACTCCCTTAAATCCTTATAAGCCATGGAAAATGATAACACTTTAATTTCAGATTGACAATATTTTAAACAATGCAGGCAAGGCTTATGCTGTCTTTGAGGATAAAGGGGGTATTTAGGTGAGATAACCAATCAATGTAAATACGAACATAGTAATGCTTATGCATCCATTTACATTGAAGAATGCTACATCAAGCCTGCTTAGGTCATCTGCCTTTATTAATGAATGCTCATATACCAGGAGTGCCCCTGCAATTAAGACTCCAGCAAGATAAAACCATGTTAAATTAAAGATTGGTATCAGGCTTAAAAGTAACCCTATGGTTATCATGTGAAAGAGCCTTGCTACCCAAAGAGATGCCTTTATCCCAAACTTAGCCGGGATAGAGTAAAGACCATGTCTCCTGTCAAAATCTATATCCTGTAATGCATAGAGGACATCAAGGCCTGCAATCCAGAATGCCACTGCAAACGAAAGCGAAAGGATTTCTGGGTCAAAGCTTCCTCTCACTGCAATCCATGCACCAAGCGGAGCCATTGAAATCACAATGCCCAGTATAAGGTGGCTCAACCATGTGAATCTCTTTGTATAAGAATAAAGGATAAGCGCAGAAAGGGCAAAAGGCGATAGCTTAAAACAGAGGGGATTTAGCTTATATGCAGCAAAGATGAAGATAGCAAAAGAAAAGGCTGTGAATAGGAATGCCTCACTTATTTTGATGACACCCTTTGGGATTTCCCTGTCCTTTGTCCTTGGGTTAAGTGCATCAAGCCTTCTGTCTATGATCCTGTTCATCCCTATAGCCCCAGACCTTGCACCAATCATTGCTACTATAATCCAGAAGACTTGTCTTGACTCAGGGATTCCTCCTTCAGCAATCAATGCACCTATAAATGCAAAGGGAAGTGCAAATATAGAATGTGAGAATTTTATAAGCCTGAGATAGTTTTCTATTTTTTTAAAGATAGACATGTGTCTTGAAAAAACTTATCTGTTACATTTTTCTTATTGTAATTTTATAAGATATTAAAGGCAACATTGAAATAGTAGTTTGAAATTTCCACATTCCGATGTTAAGATAACCTGCGTTTTTATGGCAGAGGTAATTCCATTCAGAGGTATTTTTTATAACACGGATATGGTGGACAGTAGCTTAGTGGTGGCTCCACCTTACGATACAGTCACACCTACATTTAAAGAAGTCCTTTACGCCCGAAGCCCTTACAATATTATTCATGTTGACCTCGGCATGGACATGTCAGGGGACAATGAAAGGGAAAATCGCTATACAAGGGCTAAGAAATTATTTAATCAGTGGCTTAAAAAGGGAATCTTGATAAGCGACACAAGGCCATCCTTTTATTGCTATGCCATAGATTACAGAATAAATGAAGAGGAGAAAAGACTCATCGGCTTTCTTGGTGTAGTCAAGATTGAAGAGCTCGGTAAAGGCAGTATCCGTCCACATGAGATGACCTATTCAAAGCCAAAGGCGGACAGAATGAATATCCTGCGCTTCTGCATGGCAAACATCAGTCCTATATTTTCTCTTTATAGCGGCAGGAAACGCCTTACCTCATCCATCCTGAAAAGGGTTGTAAAAGGCAGGGCATTTATTGAGGCAAAAGATGAGGATGGTTTTTTGCACAGGCTCTGGAAGATAAATGATAGAAAATCAATTGAGACTATCAAAGAAGAGCTATCCGATAAAGACATCTTTATTGCAGATGGGCATCATAGATATGAGACCGCTCTTGAATTCAGAAATGAAATGAATAAAGTCAACTTCCTAGGCTCCCTTCGCAAAGGAGGAAGGGGCAAACTCCAAACTGTAAACCCAAAACCAAAACCCTGGGATTATGTAATGATGTTCCTTGCAAATATGGAAGACGATGGACTCACAATCCTTCCAACACACAGGTTAATAGGGTTCAAGGGGTCAAGGGTTCAAGCCCAGTATTTAATAGAGGGTATGGGGAGAAAGATAGAGGAATTGCTCAAGCCCTATTTTGAGGTAGAGACTATAAGCCTTAATCTATCAGACAAAGATACCTCAATAGAGAAGATGTTTAAGATGATGAGAAAAAGTAGGTATTCCTTAGGTATGTTCATCAGAAATAAAAGGGCATTATATGTGTTGAAATTCAAAGGTCTATATTCTGAGATAGATTCCCATCAAAGCTTAAAGCGGCTTGATGTAACAATACTCCACGAACTCATCCTTAAGAGGCTCTTAAGGGTTTACAGGGTTGAATATGAGATGGACGCTCAGGCAGCAATAGAAAAGGTAAACGCCATACCACGCCCTACTTCGCGGAGTAAGGCATGGGAAGGTATGTATCATGCCGTCTTTTTCCTTAATCCTATAAGGATAGAGGATGTCAAAAAGGTCGCCCTTGCAGGTGAGAGGATGCCACCAAAGTCAACCTACTTTTATCCAAAGCTCCTGACAGGGATGGTGATTTATAAATTTTGAAACTGTCTCGTAAAAAAGTAAAAAAGGGGACGGTTCTATTTAAATAATAAAAACGCTGACACTTGATTAGATGCAATTTTCAAATAAACAGAACCGTCCCCTTTAAATTCGTCCCCTTTAAACTTTTATTCCTCCTGTGGGTAGGCTATTAACTCTTCAGGTGTGCAAACTATTGGAGTTTCATAGCCCCATTTTTTATTTAATTTTAAGAGCCGAAAAAGAACATCAGCATTTGCCAGGTGGGTGCAATTCCAGGTAGCTAAAAAGTCCACTTCATAAACTACGGCATAGGCAAGATGGAATGCATCTCGTACTCAGGGTCACCCTGTTTGATTTCATCAAGAACTACCTGAGAAATAAACATATCATATAAATGGTGATAACCATTCCACCATTCTCTGGTCAGTTGCTGATGGGCAAGAATAACAATATCCCTGCTTGGTTTTGCAACGAGATAGCTTGGAATAGTTGTCTCAAGATATAAGGTTGGCACTTTTTCCTTCCTTTAACCTCATCATGTAGTAAAATTATAGCACAATATCCAAAGGGGGTTTACTTATTCGGCCATAAGCGAACCAGTTCGTTTATATTTATTCTACGACAAACTCTGCCCACAGCACCTCTTATATTTTTTACCACTGCCACAGATACAGGGGTCGTTTCTACCTATCTTTCTTTCCCTTACAACAGGCTGGGGTCTTTCTCCACCGTCTCCCCTGCCGTATTGCATTCTGGGCGGTTTAAGGGTGATTTTTTTCTCCACCTCCTCCTCTTTCGCAACCTGAACATTAAATAGCCTGCTTACTATCTCCGATGCAATCCTGCCGCTCATCTCTGAGAAGGCCTCAAATGCCTCTCTTTTATACTCAACAAGAGGGTCCCTCTGCGCATAACCCCTAAGCCCTATACCCTCTTTTAAATGGTCTATTCTTAAGAGATGGTCTTTCCACTGTGAGTCAACAACCTGCAGGGCTATTACCTTCTCAAGGTATCTCATAGTCTCTAAACCTATCTGCCTTTCTTTATTGTCGTATGCCTGCCTTATTTCATCATAAAGCCTTTGAGAAAGTTCATCTATATCCCCTACTTCTATATGGGGCGTTATAGAGAATTCTCTATAGAGTGCATCCTTAAGCCCTTTTATATCCCATTCCTCTGGATGCCTATCCTCAGGACAATAGAGATATAAGATTTCACCGAGCACATCCTGAGCCATCTCAAGGACCTTATCCCTCAAACCAGCACCTGCAAGTATATCCCGCCTGAAGGAGTAAATCTCCGTCCTCTGCTTATTCATGACATCATCATATTCAAGCAGGTGTTTTCTTATATCAAAATTGTGTGCCTCAACCCTCTTCTGGGCATTCTCTATAGCCTTTGTAACAAGCCTGTGTTCAATCGGCTGGGACTCATCCATCCCCAGCCTTCCCATAAGCCGTGAAATCCTCTCAGAACCAAAAATCCTCATAAGGTCATCTTCTAATGAAAGATAAAATCTTGATGTTCCAGGGTCTCCCTGCCTGCCTGAACGCCCACGGAGCTGATTGTCTATTCTCCTTGCCTCATGTCTTTCAGTGCCAATGATATGGAGTCCACCAAGAGATATAACCTTCTCTCTATCCTTCAGGCACTGCCCTTTTATCTTATGGAGTGTTTCTTCATATTCCTGCCTTGTAAATTCCTTCTTATCTTTCAGGGCATCTTTTGCAAGGCCTTCTGGATTGCCTCCAAGGATGATATCCGTTCCCCTGCCTGCCATGTTTGTAGCTAATGTTACAGAATAGCTCCTCCCTGCCTGTGCAACAATCTCAGCCTCTTTCTCATGATATTTTGCATTTAAGACTGAATGGGGTATCCCCTTTTTCTTTAGCATTGCGCTTAGCCTCTCTGATTTTTCTATTGATATTGTTCCTACGAGGACGGGCTGCCCTCTCCTGTAACAATCCATAATTTCATTGACAATTGCATTAAACTTTGCCTTTTCAGTCTTATAAACAACATCAGGGTAATCAATCCTTATCATTGGTTCATTTGTTGGAATTACTACTACATCAAGGTTATATATCTTTGCAAATTCAGCCGCCTCGGTTTCAGCTGTTCCTGTCATACCTGCAAGCTTCTTATACATCCTGAAGTAATTTTGAAAGGTGATGGTGGCAAGTGTCTGGTTCTCACTTGCAATCTTTACCCCTTCCTTTGCCTCAATTGCCTGATGAAGCCCATCAGACCAGCGTCTGCCCGGCATCAGGCGACCTGTGAATTCATCAACTATAATGACTTCATTATCCTTTACAATGTAGTCTACATCCCGCTTAAAAAGGGTGTGAGCCCTCAGTGCCTGATTGACATGATGGACAAGCTCAATGTTGGATGGGTCATAGAGGTTTCCGACACCAAGAAGCCTCTCAACTTTTGTATTACCATCTTCTGTCAGTATGGCAGTTTTCAGCTTTTCGTCAATAGTGTAATCAGCTTCTCTTTTAAGTTTCGGTATTATCTTATCTATCTTGTAGTATTTATCCGTTGATTCCTCAGATGGCCCTGAGATTATAAGAGGGGTCCTTGCCTCATCAATTAAAATGCTGTCAACCTCATCAACAATTGCATAATTTAACTCTCTCTGAACATAATCGTTTATATCGTAACGCATGTTGTCCCTTAGGTAGTCAAAACCGAACTCATTATTGGTGCCATAAGTGATATCCGCCCTGTATGCCTCCCTCCTTTCCACTTCCCTTAAGTGATGAAATCTCCTGTCATGAGAATAATAAGATGGGTCGTAGATAAAGGATGCATCATGCTGAATGACACCCACTGAAAGCCCAAGGAAATGATAGATTGGCCCCATCCACTGAACATCCCTCTTCGCAAGATAGTCATTAACAGTCACAACATGCACACCATGACCCTCTAATGCATTAAGATAAACAGGAAGTGTTGCAGCTAAGGTCTTGCCCTCACCTGTCTTCATCTCCGCTATCTTGCCTTCATGAAGCACTATACCTCCCATAAGCTGGACATCAAAATGCCGCATCCCCAAAACCCTCCGTGAAACCTCTCTCACTACTGCAAATGCCTCAGGCAGGATATCATCCATGCCTTCTCCTGATTCAAATCTCTTACGGAATTCATCGGTTTTGGCTTTAAGCTGGTCATTGGTGAGGGAAGACATGAGTGGTTCAAGGGCATTGATATTATCCACAATAGACTGAAGCCTCTTGAGTTCCCGCTCATTCTTTGTGCCTATTATCCTTGTTAAAATCCCGAGCATAAGATTATTATAACAGAAATACTTTACTGAAATGCTCTACTTGAAATAACAATACCATCAATAATATATTAATGCAGTGAATAGTATTTAGTATTTTTCACTATTCACTGATCACTAATCACTGTTGTTAATTGCGGGCGTAACTCAGCAGGTAGAGTGGAAGCTTCCCAAGCTTCAGGTCGCGGGTTCGAGTCCCGTCGCCCGCTCCATAAGCAAATTTTGCTGACGCAAAATATTGCAGTAGTTAGTAGTTAGGGAAAAACGAATAAAATTACCCGAGCAAAATTTGCTCCCTAATTACAAAAGATGGTAGTTAATTAACTTTATTATGCCTAAGGGGCTAATCCATGTATATACCGGCGAAGGCAAGGGCAAGAGCACTGCTGCCATGGGTCTTGCAATGAGGGCAGCAGGGCATGGAAAGAAGGTTCTGATACTGCAATTTCTCAAAGGTGGGAAAAGAGACTCTGGAGAGATTGCCAAAGCAAAGAGGCTCAATATAAAGGTCATAAGATTTAAAGACCAGGTATCGCCGATTTTTAACCCTAAGATAAAGATAGCAAAACTCAGAGAATCCGTTAAAAGGGCAATAACACTTTCCATAAAAGAACTGAGGAGTAACCCTTATGACATGATCATTATGGATGAGTTCAATAACCTCCTAAGCAGCAGGCTTACAACCATGGATGATGTAAATAAAATCATCAAAGAAAAGCCCTCTCACACAGAACTGGTCTTCACAGGCAGGGGAGCGCCAGAGGAATTGATAAAAATTGCTGATTATGTAACAGAGATGCGACTCATTAAACATCCATTTAGTGAGGGGATAAGGGCAAGAAGAGGAATAGAATTCTAATAAAATTCCAATAACCAAACAGTTTAGAATTTGGTGCTTGGTCATTGGTTATTCTCTTTTCATTACCTTCCACACATGATAAATCCTCTGAACTACTGTAACATGGGTAAGGAGAAGCATTAATCCCATTACCGGTAAGATTAAGCCTGTGATTGCCCCAAATGCCATAAGGATAATTCTCTCCGGTCTTTCCATGAGTCCTACATAACATTGCCTGCCAAGTCCCTCTGCCCTTGCCCTCGCATAGCTTGTTATCAGGGATCCAACCATTGTGCCAATGCTTAAAAACAATCCCAGGACCGAACCCATCTTGATGAAATACCATGAAAAGCCAAGAAGTAAAAATGAGTCTGAGTATCTATCAGTAACAGAATCAAGAAAGGCGCCGAAATCAGTAGCCCTGTTATTCACCTTGGCAATTATACCGTCAAGTCTATCAAAGACACCTCCGAAAAGGATAAGGATGCCGCCAAGCAGGAGATTGTGGGGAATGACAAAGGCAGTGAGTGTAGTTATAAGAAAACCCGTAACTGTAACTAAATTTGGGTTTATATTCAGATTCTTTGCAACAGGCATGAGGAACTTATCAAAAAGGTGTCCGAACCTGCTGATTAACATCTACCGTTCTATCTTTCCTGAAATAAACTCCTCTACCTTTCTGCGTGCCTCCTCATCAGACATCTGAATCATCGGGTGCTTCATAAAATATGCAGAGGCTGATGTAAGGGTCCCTCCTATCTTTCTATCACGGGCAAGCCTGCAACACCTGATTGCATCTATAGCAACACCGGCACTATTGGGAGAATCCTCAACTGAGAGCCTCAGCTCAAGATGAAGTGGAACACTACCAAAGCCCCTTCCTTCAATCCTCAAGAAACATATCTTATTGTCATTCAGCCACGGCACATAGTCAGAGGGTCCGATGTGAATTCTATCCTCTGGAAGGGAATTGCACATTTGTGACCGAACTGCCTCTACCTTGGATATTTTTTTAGATTTAACCCTGCTACGGTCAAGCATATTAAGAAAATCAGTATTCCCGCCAACATTAAGCTGATAGGTGCTGTCTATTTTTACTCCCCTTTCTTCAAAGAGTCTTGTCAGGGTGCGATGAATTATTGTTGCACCAACCTGACTCTTTATATCATCCCCTATTATGGGTATTCCCTTTTCCTCAAATCTCTTAGCCCAGCTCTTATCAGAGGCTATAAACACAGGTATGCAATTAATGAAACCCACACCTGTCTTTAGACATGCATCTACATAAAATGCAGTTGCTCGCTCAGAACCCACTGGCAGATAATTAAGGAGTATCTCTGCTTTGCTTTCTTCAAGCACCTTTGCCACATTACACGGCCTTTTTTTGGAGACTATAAGCCGCTTGTCATTGCGGTAATTCACCATATGTGGGGCTACGCTGTCAAGGACCATTCCCATCATAACTTTGACATTATATTCAGGAAGAGCGCCATAAAAAACCCTGGTGCAGTTAGGCTCCGCAAATATAGCCTCTTTTAAGGGCTTGTTAACCTTCCTCTCATCTATGTCAAATGCAGCTACAACCTCAATATCTTCGGGCTTATAACCACCGATGTCATAGTGCATAAGACCGAGCAATTTGTCCGGATGGTTTTTACTTAAAGATTTATAATACTCACTTCCCTGGATAAGGGAGCTTGCGCAGTTTCCAACCCCAGCTATTGCAATCCTTATCTTCCTGCTCATCTTACTATTTTCTCCTGTTTAAAGCTCCTCGCCATAGATTTGGAGGAGAAGGCAATAAATCCTTTAAAGTCAAGTCCTTAAGGTCAAGTTCTTCAAGGAATTCATTAAGTGTCTTTTCCCAGCGTTGCGTAACCCTCTTCCATATCCTCTGGACAGTATCTTTATCAAGTCCAACTTCATCCGCTGTCTTGCGGATACTTTTACCCCTGAGCAGGGATGTTAATATCTCTTTTATAGTGCCTTCATCTGTGTGGAGTCCAAAAAAGATGGTCCATCGCCTCTCTGAAAATCTGATACCACAGGCCTTGCATCTGAGGAGCCTGTATTGTTTTTTCCCATAGCGACCAATTACTGCAATGTTATTAATGCCGCTCTTCCTATAATCCCTGCATCGCCTGTTAGGGCAGAAAAGCCTTGCCAATTGCATAGCTATATATAGCTCATGGAAAACAGAATGTCAAGATAATTTTTCAATAAAGTGGGGACACATGGAAGATTGTGTTTGCAATTTGAAGATTTAAAATTTAAAATGTAAAAATGCAAAGGGTTTTATTAATTGTTATGGATGGTCTTGGAATCGGAGAACTTCCTGATGCTGAGGAATATGGAGATAAGGGCAGTAATACGCTCAGAAATATGGCAGATGCAGTAGGTGGATTGAGGCTTCCAAATTTAGAATCCCTCGGTCTTGGCTTACTTGGCGATTTCAGAGGTATTGGAAGCCCCAAGGATGTCAAAGGCTCTTACGGGAAGATGATTGAGTCTTCAAGGGCAAAAGACACAACATCAGGACACTGGGAAATAACAGGCGTAATCGTTGATAAACCCTTTCCAACCTATCCTCACGGCTTTCCTTTAGAAATAATCAATGCCTTTGCAGATGCAATTGGAAGAAAGATTCTCGGAAACAAGCCCGCCTCTGGCACAGAGATCATCAAAGAACTCGGAGCTTTACATATGAAAACAGGAAGACCCATTGTTTATACATCTGCTGATAGTGTCTTCCAGATAGCAGCACACGAAGAAATAATACCTCCAGAGGAATTATACAGGATGTGTGAGATTGCACGAGCCATCCTGCAACCACCACACAATGTATGCAGGGTTATTGCAAGACCTTTCAGCGGTAGAGAGGGAGCCTTTGTGAGAACTTATAAAAGAAGGGATTTCAGCCTTCCGCCGCCTGAAAAGACAATCCTTGAATATCTATCAGAAGGCGGATTTGAGGTTGTGAGCATCGGTAAGGTCATAGACATCTTTGCCGGAAGGGGATTTACAAAGGTGGTCTCAGTGTCAGGAAATGATGCTATAATATCTGAAGCCATTATGGAATTGAGCCTCCTTGAGAAGGGACTTATATTTGCCACGCTTACAGACTTTGACACCCTATACGGACACAGAAATGACCCTCAGGGTTATGCAAAGGCACTAAAGGATTTTGATAAAAACCTATCTGAGATATTTGAAATCCTTACGGAAGAAGATATTTTAATCCTTACAGCAGACCACGGCTGTGACCCAACTACACCGAGCACAGACCATTCAAGGGAATATGTGCCTTTGCTAATTTATGGAGAAGGCCTTAAAAAGGGAGTTAATCTTGGATTAAGAAAAAGCCTTTCAGATATCGGAGCTACAATACTTGATGCCTTTGGGATAGAAAAGTCTATTGAAGGGAGAAGTTTCTGGAGGGAGATTACCCTTATATCGTGATTGAGACCTATTTTGGCAATCGGAAGATACTTGACAAGGTAAGAGGCAAGGAACAAGCAAATAAGATTTGCTATACTAATACAAACGCATCAATTGTAAAAGTATTTATTGCGTTACCTATATATTGACATTCAAATGAGCAAAGATAAGATTATTGAAAGGAAAAGGCTCAAAGAAATCATCCAAAAGCTAAAGTCACAGGGGAAAAGGATTGTCTTTACCAATGGGTGTTTTGATATTATTCACATAGGGCATATACGATGCTTAATAGGGGCAAAAAGACAGGGTGATATACTCATAGTTGGCTTGAATACTGATAGTTCTGTATCCTGCATAAAGCCCGGGCGCCCAATAATACCTCAAGGGCAAAGGGCAGAGGTTCTCTCTACCATAGAGGTGGTTGATTATATAACATTATTTGATGAAGATACCCCTTATGAACTTATTAAAGAGATACAACCGGATGTCCTTGTTAAAGGTGGTGACTGGGACATAAAAGATGTTGTTGGGGCAGATATTGTAAAGGAAGTTCATACTGTCCCTTTTGTTGAGGGAGTATCAACAACTGAGATAATAAGAAGAATTCAAAATTTAATTTTTTAATTTTAATTTTCAACCGTGCCCCTTGACCTCTCCATCTTCCACAAAGCCCTGAGAACATCAGAGACTTATTCCGAGCTTGATAACAGGAATATAAAAGACTTCACCTCCCTTCATGGCTCCTCAAATGCCCTGTTTTGGACAATAATAAAAGGGCCTTGTCTGCTTATCACTGCATCTGAAGATTCAGCAGATGAGTTTCACTCAGATGCAGTCTTCTGGTCTAAAACCTTAGGTGCTACAGAGCCAATACTTATACAACCTAGGGGTGACCCCTTGCGCCTTAAAAACCTTAAAAATCTTTACACCTCTGATGAGACAAAGGTCATCTCCTCTGTTGAGGCTGCGCTTTCTCCTGTATGGCATAGAGATGAGTTTCAACCAATAAGGCTATCAAAGTGCTCTAATATTGAACCCACATTATGTAATAGTGCGAGGGTTGATAGAGACTCCTTTATTGAGCAACTGAAGGATCTTGGCTATCGCCCTGTCTCTGTTGTCTCAGCAGAAGGAGAATTGAGTGTCAGAGGTGGTATCATTGATGTCTTTCCACCAGATGAAGAATTCCCGATAAGAATAGAGTTCTTTGGAGATGAGGTAGAGTCCTTGAGGCTCTTTGACATTGACACACAGATGTCCATCAAGGAAATAGAAGAAGCCTCTATAAGCCCTGTAGTGGAGCCGGAAGAAGGCGGAGACCTCTTTGAGCTCTTAGCCCAAAGGATGCTGATATTAAATGAGCCTGATGACATCAAAAGAAAGTATCCCGAGTTAATTCAAAGACTTCATGGCAGAGAAATCATCCGCCTTACATCACTGCCTTTAAGGGCTGAAGGATTTAATTTCAACATGCGTAGCTTAGGAGGACTCGGTCTCTTAAAGGAAGAAAGGAGGGATATAATAGATTTTGTTAAAAGGGTTAAGGAACTTAAAAAGGAGTATTTCATCTTGATGGTATGTTCATCAGAAGGACAGGCAAAAAGACTGAGGGAATTATTCTCTGAAGAAGGCACAGAGGCCCCAATACTTCCAAATGATGCCGCTATGCAGTACACCTTTAGCCCTGTAATTACAATCGGCAAATTAAGTAAAGGATTCACCTATCAGGATATAATTGTCCTCACAGAAAGGGATATCTTCGGTAAGCGCCCTGTCTTCAAACCAATAAAAAAATCAAGGCTCTCAAGACTTATCTCCTCCTTAGAAGACTTTAATGAAGGTGATTATGTTGTTCATAAACAGCATGGCATAGGAAGGTTTCTTGGCATCAAGAGACAGAAAATAGAGGACTATGAAGGTGACTTCATAACCATAGAATACCTTGGAGGTGACAAACTCCACATCCCCCTTGAAGGCATCGGGGAGATTCAAAAATATCATGCCCCTCAGGCTACCACGCCAAAAATAGACAAACTCGGTGGCAGGACATGGCAAAAGACAAAACAGAGGGTTAAAAACAGGATAAAGGACATGGCAGAAAAACTATTAAGACTATATGCCAGGCGTTCTGTGGAAAAGGGCTATGCCTTCTCTGCTGAGACAGAACTCCATAGAGAATTTGATGGATTCTTCTCTTATGAAGAGACACCTGACCAGCTTACTTCCATAGAAGAGATAAAACAGGATATGGAAGCCTCAGCACCTATGGACAGGCTCTTATGCGGCGATGTCGGTTATGGTAAGACAGAGGTAGCAATGAGGGCAGCGTTTAAGGCAGTGTATGATGGGAAACAGGTTGCTGTGCTTGCACCAACAACAATCCTTGTAGAGCAGCACTATAATACATTTATCTCAAGGTTTTCGGGTTTCCCAGTGAGAATAGATTTCCTCAGCCGTTTCAAAAGCAGGGCAGAACAGAAACAAACAATTAAGGCATTATCAAAAGGAGAGATAGACATTATCATAGGCACTCACAGGCTTCTATGTAAGGATGTAGTTTTTTATGATTTAGGACTCCTAATTATGGATGAGGAGCACAGGTTTGGTGTGGGTCATAAAGAGAAGATAAAAACAATTAAAACCAATGTGGATGTCCTGACACTCAGTGCAACCCCAATACCAAGGACACTGCAGATGACACTTTCTGGAATAAGGGCTATGAGTGTAATAGAGACCCCTCCTGAGGACAGGCTTTCTGTAAGGAGTTTTGTGGCAAGGTTTAGCCCTGAGATAATTAAAGATGCCCTTGAGAAGGAGCTTGAGAGGGGTGGACAGGCATTTTTTATCCATAACCGTATTGAGGATATCCACAAGATAGCAAATTTTCTAAAAGGGCTTTTGCCTGAAGCTAAAATAGCCATTGCCCATGGACAGATGGCAGAGAGAGGGCTTGAAGAGGTTATGAGGTCATTTATAAGAAAAGAGGTAGACATCCTTGTGTCAACTTCCATCATTGGTTCAGGTCTTGATATACCTACTGCTAACACAATAATTATTAACAGGGCTCATGGATTCGGGCTTGCAGACCTTTATCAATTAAGGGGGCGTGTAGGTCGCTCAAATATAAGGGCGAACGCGTATTTTTTAATTCCCTGGGAAGAGACAATTACTAAAGAGGCAAGGGAAAGACTTCAGGCAATACAGGAACTAAGTTATCTCGGTGCAGGATTCAGGCTTGCACTTCGTGACCTTGAAATAAGAGGTGCCGGAAACCTGCTTGGTCCTGAGCAATCAGGACATATATCCGCAGTTGGCTTTGACCTTTATGTTGAGATGCTTGAGCAGGCTGTGAGAGAGTTAAAAGGTGAAGAGGTAGCACCTGAGATTGAGCCTCTCTTAGACCTTAAAGTGAGAGCAATGATTCCTGAAGACTATATTGATGACCCAACAGTCAGGCTGAGTCTTTATAGAAGGATTGCAGGAGCAAAAGATACAGGATATCTGAGAGAACTCCTTAAAGAACTAAAGGATAGATTCGGAGACCCTCCTCAAGAGACCTTGAGACTCCTTCAGGTAATGGAGCTTAAGCTCATTGCTAAAAGGCTTGCAATAACCAGGATACAAAACCTCTGTGGAAGGATAAAGGTTATCTTTGCACCTATGGCAAGAATAACCACACAAAAAATCTTTGAACTCTATAAAGGAAGGGAAGGTTATATTAAATTTCTCCCTGAGGGAGGTATTGAAATAGACATGAGGGGCAGAACATGGCAGGAGACATTCAAAGAATTAAAGGATATCATATTTGAACTTGAGAGATGAAATCTTCAGTCAAGTTGTAAAAATATCTTCTATATGTTACAAAATAGACTTGTTAAATCGCTAACCCAACAAGGAGGACTGATGAGAAAATTATTCATTAAGAACTATAAAATAGTGCTACCATTCATTCTAATATGTGTGGCGGTATTTGTCTCAGGATGCACACAAAAGGGTGATTCAGAAGACCCAGTCCTTGCAAGGATTAATGGCACAAAAATAACAAAAAAGGATTTCTTAAATAAGCTTAATCGCCTGCCGGAATGGGCAAGAGGAAGGTTTCAGGACAAAGAAGGGAAGGAGCAATTTCTTGATGAATTAATCAAGCAGGAACTCCTCTATCAGGAGGCAAGAAAGGCAGGGCTTCACAGAGACAAAGAATTTAAGGCAAGGGTTGAGGAATTTAAAAAAACAGACCTTATTGGAGCACTGCTTAAAAAAGAAGTTGATGAGAAGGCAAAGGTGGATGATAAAGAGGTTAAAGACTTTTATGATAAAAATCCTTCCCATTTTAAAGCAGGTGAAGAGGTAAAGGCAAGCCACATACTTTTGAGCACCGAGGATGAGGCAAGGGCTGCCCTTGAAAGGGTGAAGAAGGGTGAAGATTTCGCAAAACTTGCAAAGACACTCTCTAAAGACAGGGACTCTGCAAAAAGAGGTGGTGACCTCGGCTTCTTTGGGAGGGGGAAGATGGTCCCGGAGTTTGAAGAGGTCGCATTCAATCTCAAGACAGGGGAGGTAAGCAGTCCTCTAAAGACTCAATTCGGGTATCACATTATAAAGGTTACCAGCAGAAAAGAAGGCAAGATGCTTGATTTTGAAGAGGTAAAAGACTCCATAAAGAGACGCCTTATAGTAGAGAGGCAGAAGGACCTTTTTGACTCATTGATTGAGAGATTAAAAAGACAGAGTAAAATAGAGATTGATAAAAGAACCCTTGAGGCATTGCCGGTAGAAGGAAAACAAACACCTCCCACCCCCCGGTGAAGCTAGGTTCACAGAGGCAGTAAGGCTATCTTACTATCTTGTTCTTTGAGGTAAGTCTAACAATCTTTGGAGAAAAGTCTTTGATTTCCTCTTCTGTATAATATCCATAGCTAAAGATTACAATCTTGTCTCCTATTGTGCCCTTTCTTGCGGTAGGACCGTTCAGACAGACAACCCCTGAGCCTTTTTTACCGGGAATTACATAGGTCTCAAATCTCTCTCCATTATTGAGGTTACTGACCATGACCTGCTCATATGGTCTAATGCCTGTAGCATCAAGTATTGCCTCATCCACAGTTAGACTGCCTTCATAGTTGATGCAGGAATCCGTCACTACTGCCATATGTATCTTTGCCCTAAGCATACACTTCAGCATATTGTCTCCCAGAGTCATTCTATTATCTTCGGTACTTTATAAAAATCATCAGTTGTCTTATTCGGGGCATTCTGGAGTGCCATGTCTTTTGGTAGAGAAGGCCTTAATTCATCTTCCCTGAACACATTTTTCAGGGCAATGACATGCGATGTTTCTTCTATACCTTCCGTGTCAAGCTCATTCAGTTGGTTTATATACTTTAGAATACTGCTTAATTGTTTTGAAAACAACCATTTTTCTTCCTCCGTGAGCTCAAGCCTCGCAAGCATTGCAACATGTTCAATCTCGGCACGGGTTGTCTCCGACTTCATTGTAACATCTCCAGGTTGGCAAACTTAAGTGAAAGCCTTTTTATCCCAACAGATGGAAAATTCACCATAACCTTTATATCATCGGTTTCACCATAACTATCCCTTACAACTCCGATCCCCCATCTGGGATGTCTCACCCTCACACCTGCAACAAATGGAGAGGATGGAAAAAAGTCCTTAGATAAAGAGGTAGATACAGGCACCCTCTCAATATAATGACAATACTCAGCAGGTATCTCCCTAAGGAATCTGGATGACCTTTGTTCCTGCAGAGATGCATAAATCCTTCTCTTCCTGGCTCCTGAAAGGACAAGTATATCCTTCGCCCTTGTTATGCCCACATAAAAGAGCCTTCGTTCCTCATAAAGCTCCTCAGGGTTCTTAATGGCATGGAAATGAGGTAGAAGCCCATCTTCAACACCTGCAATGAAAACTACAGGAAACTCAAGTCCTTTAACGCTATGGAGTGTCATAAGGGAGACAGAATTGCCTCCATGGGGTTCATCAGTTCCAGTGAAAAGTGAGGCGGTATCTATTAACCCTTGTAGGTCCTTGCCCTCGGAGGAATTAATAAATTCCATCAGATTCTCTACCCGTTCCTCTTCCACCCATTTGAGGTATCCTGTCTTTTCAAGGATTAACCATAAAAGCCCTGGCAGGGCAATCCCCTTAGAGGCTATCAATTCTTCCATGGTTTTAACAAAGTCTCTGATCTTTTCCTTTAATTTAGGATGGGCATTGCCACTCACTATACACTTCATTGTTTCAAAAAGGCTTTTATCCTTCTTCTTTGCCTCATCCTCTATCCTCCCTATCGTGGCATCACCGATTCCTCTTTGGGGATAGTTAATAATCCTTTTGAGGCTTACAGAATCCTTAGGATTATTGATAACCTTAAGGTAGGAGACAATATCTTTTATCTCCCTTCTCTGGTAAAAACTTACTCCCCCTATCACACGATAGGGTATACCATGGACCCTCAAGGCTTCTTCCAAAACCCTGGACTGAAGATTTGTCCTGTAAAGAACAGCAAAATCGCCATAAGAGTACTTGCCCTTTAGATAAAGCCCTCTTATAGACCTTGCAATATAGTGTGCCTCCTCATCCTCATCATCAGTAATAAAGCAACATATCTTTTCGCCTTTATCCCTTTCCGTCCATAGTTTCTTTGGCTTCCTGTCAGGATTTCTGGCAATAACACTACTTGCACCATTAAGTATTGTCTGTGTTGACCTGTAATTCTGCTCAAGCCTTATTAACCTGCATTCGGGAAAATCCTTCTCAAATGTTAGTATGTTTCCAACATTGGCACCTCTGAATTTATAGATACCCTGGTCGTCATCTCCAACAACACAGATATTTCTATGTCCTCCTGCAAGAAGACTGGCGAGTCTGTATTGGGCTATGTTGGTGTCCTGAAACTCATCAATCATTATGTGTGAAAATTCCTTATGGTATTTATCAAGCACATCGGAATACCTCTCAAAGAGCTTGACTGCATGCATTATGAGGTCATCAAAATCAAGGGCATTATTCTCCCTGAGCTTATCCTGGTATCTCATATAAACCCTGGCGAATTTCTCGTCAAAGTCAAAACCATTTTCGCTCTCAAGAAACTCCCGCGGACCAATTAGTGACGCCTTGAGGGAGGTTATTCTTGAGGCAATGCCTTTATAAAGTGCCTCATGCATCTTAAATTCCCTGAGGATGGACCGTATGAGGTTATAAGAGTCATCTTCATCATAAATCACAAAATCCCGGCTAAAACCAATTCTATCTATCTCCCTCCTTAAGAGTCTGCTAGAAAGCGCATGAAAAGTGCCTATCCATAATCCCTTATGACTTTTTCCAATGAGCCTCTCAATCCTTTCCTTCATTTCCATGGCGGCTTTGTTGGTAAATGTCATGGCAAGTATTGAGGTAGCTGGAACTTTAAGGATATTGGTAAGATAGGCAAACCTGTGTGTGATTACCTTTGTCTTACCGCTTCCGGCTCCGGCAAGAATAAGCAGGGGTCCATTAGCATAGAGCACCGCATCCCTCTGCTGGGGATTAAGACCATTTAACATTGCATGCTTATCCATGTCTATTATGATAACATGAAATCACTTTGTCTTACTCTACAGTTACACTCTTTGCAAGATTTCTCGGCTGATCCACATCACAGCCTCTTAGGACCGCTATATGATACGCTAACAGGTGAAGTGGAATGGTGAATAGAATTGGGGTAAGATACCGATTTGTCTCAGGAACAAATATTACTTCTGAGGTAAGTGATAATATGTTCTTGTCTCCTTCAGTAGCTATTGCAATGACCTTTCCACCCCGACTCCTCACCTCTTCAATATTAGAAAGTATCTTTTCATACACCGTATCCCTGGGCACAAGAACAAGCACAGGCATATCATCATCTATCAGGGCTATCGGACCATGCTTCATCTCGCCTGCCGGATAACCCTCTGCATGAATATAGGATATTTCCTTGAGTTTCAAGGCACCCTCAAGTGCTATGGGATAATTTATCCCCCTGCCGAGATAGAGGAAGTCCTTTACATGAAAATACCTTTTAGCTATCTTTGAGACGGACTCATTCAGCCGAAGGGTTTTTTCTACCTTTTCTGGTAACAACACGAGTTCCTTAAGCATCTGTCTTGTCTTCTCTCTATCCAGAACTCCTCTTGCCCTAATAATGGCAAGAGAAAATAGATAAAGGGCGGTAAGCTGACTTGTAAATGCCTTTGTTGATGCAACACCTATTTCAGGACCTGAATGTGTATAAAAAACACTATCAGCCTCCCTTGCAGAGGTGCTGCCAACCACATTGCAGATACTTAACACCCTTGCCCCACGGCGTTTCGCCTCCCTCTGTGAAGCTAATGTATCCGCTGTTTCTCCTGATTGGGTTATAACAATTACAAGGCTGTCATCCGGGATAATAGGATTTCTGTATCTGAATTCAGATGCAATATCAACCTCTGAAGGGATACCTGCAATGTCCTCAAGCATATATTTACCTACAAGGGCTGCATGTAATGATGTACCACAGGCAACAAGGAATATCTTATTCATTTTTCTCAGGTCATCTACGGTCATTGAAAATTCCTCAAGGTTTACCTCTCCTTCTTCCAGCGAAAACCTGCCTCTCATTGTATCCATAATTGCCCTCGGATGCTCATATATCTCCTTCAACATAAAATGTTTGTAACCGCCTTTTTCAGCCATTGCAGGGCTCCATGTTATGTTTGTGATTTTTTTATCTACAGGATTCCCATCAAGCCCTGATATGGAGACTCCATCATGTGTGATTACAGCCATCTCACCATCCTTAAGAACTATCACATCCCTTGTATAGCTAAGAAATGCAGGGATATCCGAGGCAATAAAGAACTCATCCTCCCCTAATCCAACAATAAGGGGGCTGTCCTTCCTTACTGCCACAATTTTATCAGGCTCTTCTTCCCTTATAATCCCCAATGCACAGGCACCTTTTACATGTTTTAAGGCTTCCCTTGTAGCCTGCTCAAGGTTAAGTCCCTCTTGTGTATATTTATCTATCAGATGACACAGGACCTCTGTATCGGTCTGGGATGTGAAGAGGCGCCCTTCCCTTTTCAATTCCTCTTTAAGCTCAAGGTAATTCTCAATGATGCCGTTATGAACAACAGTAATCCCACCTGTCCTGTGTGGATGGGCATTTTCCTCTGATGCCCTTCCATGTGTTGCCCATCTGGTATGTCCTATACCAACAAGGCTCTGCAGGTTTTCTCCCCTTATAGAGGTCTCAAGCTCTATTATCTTACCTGTAGAGCGCCTCCTCTCTATCCTTCCGTTCATGAAAAATGCTATACCTGCAGAGTCATAACCACGGTATTCCAGTCTCTTGAGCCCATCAATAAGTATTGGGATGGCATTCTGCTTTCCTATGTAACCGACAATCCCGCACATATCAAACCTATTTATCCTTTTTGTCTTTAATTTTCAACTGCCGTTTAATTGCCCAGTCCTTTATATTTTTCTGTTTAACCCTGCTTATGGCGAAGGCCCCTGCAGGCACATCCTTTGTAACAGTTGCACCTGCTGCCACATAAGCACCCCTGCCTATTTTCACAGGTGCAATAAGCTGTGTATCACTTCCTACAAAGGCACCTGACTCAATTATAGTGATGTGCTTCTTTATCCCGTCGTAGTTACAGGTGATGGTGCCAGCACCTATATTTACATCTCTTCCTATCTGGGCATCTCCCACATAGCTAAGATGTTGTGCCTTTGTGCCATTGCCTATTGTAGATTTTTTTATCTCAACAAAATTTCCAATCTTCACATTTCGTCCAACATTGCTCTGAGGTCTTAAATGAGCAAATGGCCCTATATGAGAGCCAGTTCCTATTTTGCTACTTTCTATTAGTGTATTATCTTTGACGGTGACCCTATCTCCAAGAATGCTATCGTATATCCTAACCCCAGGATAAATAAGGCAGCCTCTACCTATTTTAGTATTACCCTCAAGATATGTATTTGGATAAATCAGGGTGTCCTTTCCTATAGAGACAGATGGATAAACAATTGATGCCCATGGGTCAATAAATGTTACACCTTTTTCCATCCACCCTGATATAATCCTTCTCCTCAAAATCTCTGACACCTGATAAAGCTCTGCTCTCGTATTCACCCCACGGCACTCTTCTGAAGAACACTCATAAGCCTCCACCCTCTTGCCCATCCTGCAAACTATGCCAACAATGTCAGTTAGATAATACTCTCCGGAAGACTTGTGAACCTTAAGCTCATTGAGATAATGGAGGATCTCAGGCTCCATTACATAAACTCCGGCATTTAATTCCTTAGCCCTTTCTTTCTCACCAATGGTTGCATGCCTCTCCTCAACAATACCCATAACCCTGCCTTGAGCATCCCGCAATATCCTGCCGTATCCAGAGGCAGAGTCATCAAAAAATGAAAGAAACGATAAGACATTCTTATCTCTACTGTGATTCTTTAAAAGGTATTTCAGGGTGTCAGTTGTTATCAGTGGAGAGTCGCCATTAAGCACAATAATCGGGCACCCATTGATGTCCTTTAATACCTCCCTTGCCATTAAAAGGGCATTACCAGTGCCGAGGGGTTCCTCCTGAAAGACAAAACACAGAGAGTCATCACCTATCTCACGCCTCACTTCCTCAGCAGCCGAATTAACCACTATAACTGTCTTCTTGGGCCTTAGGGCCTTCACAGTATCAACTAAATAATGAATCATGGGTCTTCCCAAAATCTCATGGAGGACCTTTGCCCTGAAGGACTTCATGCGTTTGCCCCGTCCTGCAGCAAGTATTACGGCACATATATTCATCTTAAGAGCCCACCTTCTTTAATGGCACAGCCTCAGCCATATAGTCAGGCATTGTAATCCCGCCTGAAAGGATTATTTTTATACCTTCATCTACACCAAGTCCTGGATAGAAGACCTCGTCTTCTTTAAACAGGACTACCTCACCTAAATATAAATGATTTGTAGGTATATACACAGCCTTTAAATGGATCTCTGAACCTCCTGCAGGTTTTAGAGAACACTCCTTTGTGAGAAAACCAAAGGAATAAACCCCTGGCCTTGGATATTCAACAATCACAAATTTTTTGAAGGAACCTTTCTCAGGTGAGAAGGCATCTACTGTCTGCTTGATAGTTATATAAATGCCTTTGAAAACAGGGGTATGAAGAAAGCCCTTTTCTATGAAAGATATAATTTTTTTGCCAAGCACATTTGTAGATATTACCCCGGCAAGAAAAACTAAGACTATAGCAGTGATAAATCCAAGTCCTGAGATATGAGCTCCAAAGATGCGCTCATAAACCCCACCGAGTATTCCATCAATGAAGGTAAAAAACCAGATGAGTATTGCCAGGGTAACAACGACAGGGATTAATACTAAAAGACCTGCAATAAATTTTTGCTTGAATGTGACTTTTAAAGACCCGACCATACTAAATAATAATACTTTTAGGTATGTATTTTCAATGTAGCCTCAAGAGCCGAGGTGTAATTCTATTTCTTTCTGTGGGCTTCAAAAAGTATTTCTTCAACCATCTGGCAGAGCACATGACCGAGGGTGATATGAACCTCCTGAATCCTGGGTGTATTCGTTGAAGGAACCATAAAGGCATAATCAGTTTTTGATGTGAGCTTATCCCCACGGGAACCTGTAAGGGCTATTGTCTTTAATCTCTTCTTTTTTGCAACATCAACTGCCTTAAGGACATTGGGAGAGCTACCGCTGGTGCTTATAGCAATAACTACATCACCTTCCTGTGCAAGGGCTTTAATCTGCCTTGCAAAGACCTCTGAGAAATCATAGTCATTTGCAATAGATGTCAACACAGCCATATCAGTGTTAAGGGCTATAGCAGGCAGTCCGGGACGCTCCCTCTTAAGCCTGTTCACAAACTCACCTGCAATGTGAGAGGCATCCGTAGCACTTCCACCATTCCCAAAGAGTATAAGCTTGTTACCGCTTTCAAATGTGTGAGCTAAGATGCGTGAGACTTCAAGAATTGTATCAATGTTTTCTTTAACAAACTGCTCCTTGACAGATATGCTTTCTTCAAATGCGGTAAGGATTTTTTCTTTCATAATTACCTCCTCTGGACGAATCTATTTCCAGGCACCAATCAATGAGCCTCTGTTGTAACCTCAATTACACCTGAGGATGGACCCTCTAATTGCCCTGTAGCGGTTACCCTGTAATAATATTTTTTTGAAGGCTCTACATCTCTGTCAGTAAATGCAGGGGTGACCGTCTCTCCTATCAATACGAAACCCTCCGTGGCCTCCCTAACTATAGAGCGATAAACCCTGTAAAGCCTCACCTCCGATACCTCATCCCATGTAAGGATAATACTTTTTGAGGCATAAACTGCAAGAAGCCCTGTGGGTGCCTCTGGCTGATGCACTTGCCTCTCTTCTATTTCTGCTCTTTCGCCAATCACGATGGCAATTTTTGAATCCCTGCTCATCCGAGCATTTTTATCCATCGTAACTATCTTATATGCGTATGTTTTATCCCTTCTGGTGTCTTTGTCTATGTATTCAAAAACCTTACCCTTGCCCGGCACAATAAAATCTATTGATAGATAATTTGCATCCTCAACCCTTACGCCCTGAGGAACCTCTGCCCTCAGGATCACAAAACCCTTTATCGCCTTTGTTGGAAAATCCTTAGCCTTTGGCATCCTCCATGTAAGGTATATGCCATCGTCTCTTCTTGATGCCTTGAGGTCCTTTACAACACCTACTTCTCTATAAGGCTCTGGAGGCTTAGGGTCTCCCCTGCTACCACAGGAAGCAAAAAAAGTGAGAAATAAGAAATAAGAAATGAGAAATAAAAAGTAAAACTCTAAAGGGTATTTTTTATCTCCCATCTCTTATTCCCAACACTTCATTTTTCTGAATTCCTTGATAGCAGCAAGGACCCTGTTTTTTGCTGTCCCACCGTAGGAGTTTTTCCTCTTGATAGACTCTTTTACCATAAGGCACTTGGAGACATCCTTCTCAATCACCTTTGAAAACCGCCTGAATTCCATGAGCTCTAAATCCCTGAGTGTCTTATTATTTTCAATGCAATATCTGACAATCCTTCCTACAGTCTCATGTGCCTCTCTGAAGGGAATACCTTTCTCCACAAGATACTCTGCTAAATCAGTAGCAACTAAAAATCCGTCCTGAGCCGCCTTTTCCATCGCCTCTTTATTAAATCTAATTAATGGCATCATCTTCCCTAACACAGAGAGAGAGGACTTCACGGTATCAACCGTATCAAATATAGGTTCTTTATCTTCCTGCATATCCCTGTTATATGTAAGGGGAAGCCCTTTTAAGACTGTAAGCACTGCAATCAGATGCCCGAACACCCTTCCTGCCTTTCCTCTTATCAGCTCCGGGATATCAGGGTTCTTCTTCTGTGGCATGATGCTACTGCCTGTGCAATAGCTATCCGGCAGTTCAATAAATCCAAACTCTGCACTGCTCCACAGAATAAGCTCCTCAGAGAGCCTTGAGAGATGAACCATGAGCATACTTGATGCAGAGAGAAACTCAATCACAAAGTCCCTGTCTGATACAGCATCCATACTGTTACGGGATATTGCCGGAAACTTCAAAAGCCCTGCCATGTATTTTCTGTCAACAGGCAGTCCTGTTCCTGACAGTGCAGCAGAACCAAGCGGCAAGACATTTACCCTCTTCAGGCATTCATTAAATCTCTCCCTATCACGCTCAAGCATCTCAAGATATGCAAGCAGATGATGCCCTAAGAGCACAGGCTGTGCCCTCTGAAGATGTGTATATCCTGGCATAATGGTATCAATATGTTTCTCCGCAAGGCCCACAATAACCTTTTGAAGATCCTCAATCAGCCTCATAATCTCATTTATCTCATCCCTGAGAAAAAGCCTCATGTCAAGCGCAACCTGGTCATTACGACTCCTCGCTGTGTGAAGTTTACCTCCTGCAGGTCCTACCTTCTTTATAAGTTCATGTTCAATGTTCATGTGAATATCCTCAAGCTCCTCTATGAATTTAAATTTGCCCTTCTCTATTTCCTCCCTTATCTCTCTGAGACCTTTGAGGATTAGCTCCATATCTTCCTTAGAGATGATCTTCTGTTTTCCGAGCATCTTTGCGTGGGCAATGCTTCCCTCAATATCGTATCTCCAGAGCCTTCTGTCAAAAGACACAGAGGAGGTGAAGGCTTCAACAATCTTTTCTGTTTTTTTACCGAATCTTCCTGCCCACGGTTTCTTAAAGCTCCCTGCAGTCCTGACACTTATGGACATGGAATCTTCTAAATGTAAGGAATCTTTCTTTCCCATATTCGCTCGCTGTGCATTTTATACAGACAAATGTAAGGAATTACTCATTATATTTGCTCGCTATCGCTTACTGTGCATTTTCATGATAGTTAAGAGTAAGACTAAGGGTTATGGGTAGTCAAGCAATTATTAAACCTTTTCGTTTATCCCAATATCACATCCTATCAAATCTCCCTACCCTTGTCAAAGAAAATCCGGTTTTGACAAAATTTCCTTTTAAATGATAATATTTTTAGTCTTTTAAAATACCACTGTGTTTTAATGAAGATAGCAATTACAGGAAAGGGAGGCGTAGGCAAGACCACTATCTCTGCACTCCTGAGCTATGTGTATGCCTCAGAGGGGAAAAGGGTAATAGCCCTTGATGCAGACCCTGATGCAAATTTAGCAGGTGCGTTGGGTATCCCGAAATATGAAATAGAGAAAATAATACCAATAGCTGAGATGCATGAGCTGATTGCGGAGAGGACAGGTGCAAAACCTAAAAGTATTGGTGGAGTTTTTAAGCTTAACCCAAAGGTTGACGATATTCCGGAGGGTTTTGGTTATAAGGTTATGGGAGACTCTACCCCAGGAGGTGGCATTACCCTTCTTATCCTTGGAAAATCAAAGGCAGCATCTTCGGGTTGCTACTGCCCTGAAAATGCATTCCTCAGAAGACTCCTGAAACATCTTATTACAGAAAGAGATGAAGTCGTAATTGTTGATATGGTGGCAGGCATAGAGCATCTTACAAGGGGAACTGCAGAAGGGGTTGATGCATTTTTGGTTGTAGTTGAATTAGGGCAAAGAAGCCTGCAAACAGCAGAGACAATACGGAGTCTTGCAGAGGATTTAGGAATAAAGAATGTCTTCGTTGTTGCTAATAAGGTGAGAGATAACAATGACCTCATGTTTATAAAGAATGAACTCAGAGACTTTAACTTCCTTGGTGCAATAAGTTTCCACAATGAGCTTATGGAGGCAGATATTAAAGGATTACCTTCTTACAAGGCGTCCGGGCAGGTGATAGAAGAGGTAATTAAAATAAAAAAAGCCATGGAGGATTATAGGTGAACCCCGCACCATTAGGAAGTCATGATGGGTAAATTTCATGCAGGTGATAACGTCATGGTGCAGGGTGAAGGGCAGTCTTAGGGAGAAACTCCTTGAAAAGAGGAATAACATCAAACCTGAAAAAAGGAAAGAGAAAGAGGCGCTTATAATGAATCGCCTTTTTGAGATGCCTGAGTTTAAGCTGGCAAAGAATATATTGTTTTATGCCTCATTTAAGGGAGAGGTAGACACCAAGGCATCACTCAGGCACGCTATCAAACTCGGCAAGTGTGTAGTGTTACCAAGGGTAGATAGAGAACAAAAATGTTTAAGGCTCTATGAGATAAAAAATACATCTGAACTGGTCAGGGGATATATGGGGATACCTGAGCCAGGTATTCTCAAAGGAAGGGAGATGAGTTTAAGGGATATTGATGTTGTAATAGTTCCAGGGATAGGCTTTGATATCAAGGGCAATCGCCTTGGATACGGGGCAGGCTATTATGACAGACTCCTCAGTTACGTCTCGCTACAACCCTCAGATTCAAAAAGGCACATCCCCACAATAGCACTTGCCTTTGAAGAGCAGATTGTCCCGGCGCTACCAAATGAAGGACATGATGTAAAGATAGACAAAATAGTTACAGAAAAAAGGGTTATAAGTTATGGACAAAAAAAAGATTGAAAAAGGTGTGAGACTGATTCTTGAAGGCATTGGTGAAAACCCTGAAAGGGCAGGTTTAAAAGATACTCCTCGGCGTATAGCTGCCCTTTATGAAGAGATATTCTCTGGACTTAAGACACCAACAGAAGAGATATTAAGGCTTATAGAAGGGGAGACTCACGATGAAATGGTGCTGTTAAAAGACATTCCATTTTATTCTGTGTGTGAGCATCATCTACTTCCCTTTATAGGTAAGGCACATGTTGCATATATACCTTCTGGAGGAAAGATTGTTGGCTTGAGTGAACTTGCAAAGGCAGTTGAGGTCTTTGCAAAGAGACCACAGGTTCAGGAGCGTTTAACAACACAGCTTGCAGATTTGATAATGGAAAGGGTTAAACCCAAAGGTGCGATGGTAATTATTGATGCAGAGCACCTGTGTATGAGTATGCGGGGTATAAAGAAGCCTGGTGCAAGGACAGTTACATCCGCAGTAAGGGGGATATTCAGATCAAAGCAGTCAACGAGAGAAGAATTGCTTGAGCTTATTAAAAAGAGGGAGTAATGAGGGCAAAAGAGATAAGACAGCAAAAAATCAATGAGCGTATAAGGAAGGCTCAAAAACTAACTCCCGGACAGAGGATAGAAGAAGCAGTTTTATTAAGTGAATTATGTCTTGAATTAAAAAAGGGCCTGCATGAGAGAAACCTTAGAAAAACTCACCTATCTCCTTAATTCCTTTCAGGGGAGATTAATAGAAAAATATGCCCTTGTTGGCGGACTTGCCATATCTGCATGGACAGAGCCAAGGGCTACGAAGGATATAGATTTTATAGTAAAGGTACCAGAACATTTAGAAGGGTATGTTAAAAGAATTACGGAAGAGATCCAAAGGGAATTAAAATGTGATGTTGAGGAACTGAAGACAATCGATGAAGGGCTATGGGTATTAAGGGTTAAGACCAATATTACAGTAGATCTGATTATCTCCATCCTAAAATGGCAAGATGAGATAGTAGAGAACTCGGAAGAAATGAAGGTCTTTGGACTTAATATGATGGTTGCAAGGCCTGAAGGTATTATTGTGTTGAAACTCAGGGCTAACAGTCCTCAGGATATAATAGATGCAGAGAGATTACTGGGGATTGCTGATATCAATTTAGATAAAGTAAAAGCTCTTGCAAAGAGGGCGAGGGTTGATAAAAGGCTGAGTAGACTAATGTATAAACTAAGATCAACTAAAACAGGAGGGAGATAATGTCAGCAACACTTATCAAAGGTTCTGAGATTTCGAAACAGATCAAAGAGGAACTAAAACAGGATGTTGCTAAATTAAAAGAAAAACATAATGTTGTCCCCGGGCTGGCTACAGTCCTTGTAGGTGAGGATGAGGCCTCTAAGGTCTATGTAGGGGCTAAAGAGAAGGCATGCAAGGAATTAGGTATCTATTCTGAAAGGATTGACCTTCCCGGTAATACAAGTGAGGAAGAGCTTTTAGCTCTAATTGAAAGGCTCAATAAAGACCCTAAGATTCATGGTATTCTTGTGCAGCTGCCCCTGCCAAAGCACATAAATGAAACCAATGTTCTTTATGCCATCAATCCCAGGAAGGATGTGGATGGCTTTCATCCTGTGAATGTGGGCAAGCTGATGCTAGGGGAACCTGATTTCCTTCCATGCACACCCCATGGGATACAGCAACTTTTGCTCAGGTCAGGTATAGAGACAGACGGTGCCCATGTGGTGGTTGTTGGAAGAAGCAATATAGTGGGTAAGCCAATCGCAAATATGTTACTTCAGAAGAAAAAAGGCGCCAATGCCACAGTTACTGTATGCCATACTGGGACAAAGGACCTTGCCTCTTACACAAGGCAGGCAGACATACTGATTGTGGCTACAGGAAGACCAAAGACTATCACAGCTGATATGGTAAAAGAGGGTGTAGTGGTAATTGATGTTGGGGTAAACAGGCTTGAGACAGGTCTGGTTGGTGATGTGGATTTTGATTCTGTAAAGGAAAAGGCAAAGGCAATAACACCTGTCCCTGGAGGCGTTGGACCCATGACAATTGCAATGCTTATGTATAATACGGTTCATTCTGCAAAGAAGACCTTAAGTCAGGCTATTTAGAGAATTGAATAAATGACTGATAAAGCCATACCCCCTTGTCAGGCAGCATGCCCTATTTATACAGATGTTAGTGGTTATGTCTCTGCAATTGCAATAGGTGATATAGAGAGGGCAGTAAGGATTAACCGTGAGATAAATCCATTCCCTTCTGTTTGTGGTAGAATCTGCACCCGTCCATGTGAGACTGCTTGCAGACGCTCACAGATAGATGAACCTATCTCTATCGCCGCACTGAAGCGCTTCGCAGTAGATCAAAGCAGGGGGTTAAAACTAATTAAGCGACCTAAACATTACTATGATGAAAGAGTCGCTGTAGTAGGAGGCGGGCCAGCCGGTCTAACCGCAGTCCATGACCTCGCCCTACTTGGATACAGGGTCTCTGTCTTTGAGGAGGAGGATGTAGTTGGTGGGATGCTGACCCATGGCATTCCAGATTACAGGCTTCCCAAAGATGTGGTTAAGGAAGAGGTTGATCTTATATTATCACTTGGGGTTGAGGTCAAGACTGGTTTATCCCTCGGTAGAGACCTTTCTATCAAAGGGCTCCTTAAAGATTATCAGGCAGTATTTTTAGCTCTGGGTAGTCAACGGAGTTTACTCCCAAAATGTAACGGGATAGAACTATCTGGAGTCATTACAGCCATTGAATTCCTTAAACAAATTAGCAGGGGGCATCGCCCGAATTTAGGTGAGCATGTTGTAATTATTGGTGGAGGCCATACTGCAGTTGATGCAGCTCGCACCTGTCTTCGTCTAGGATCTTCTGAGGTTACAATTATTTATCGCCGAACCATAGAGGAGATGCCAGCTGGCCGTCAAGAGGTTGAGGAGGCAGAGAAGGAAGGGGTAAACATAAGGTATCTGACCCAGCCAGTTGGTTTTTTAGGTAATGGAAAAGTTCAAAAGGTGCGATGCATTGAGATGCGCCTTGGTGAGTTAGATGAATCAGGGAGGCGCCGACCTATACCTGTAGAGAACTCGGAGTTTGAGGTGAAGGCTGATACAGTCATTTTAGCAATTGGTTATATCCCAAAGGCAGATGCACTAAAGGATAGTGGACTGATCTTAAGCAAAAATGGCACGATAGTTGTGAAAGACAATGCAGGCACAACTAATGTAAGGGGTGTCTTTGCTGGTGGAGATGTTGTTAGCGGTCCTTCAAGCGTGATTGAGGCTATAGCAGCTGGTAAAAGGGCTGCTGATGCGATACATCGCTATCTCAGGAATCTACCAGATAAAGAAGTTAAGGAACATTTGCCTTTAAGGTTGCTTGATGATAATGTGGTTAAATTGATTAATAAATCAAATAGGCAGGATATGCCCACCATCCCTGTTGAAAAGCGCCTTGACAATTTTAATGAGGTAGAGGTGGGCTATGACCACAATGAGGCACTCCGGGAGGCACAGCGTTGCCTACTCTGCGGTTTAGGCGCAGTCGTCTCAGATAATTGTGTAGCCTGCCTTAATTGTGTTCGTATATGTCCTTATGGAGTGCCTGTTGCAGGCAAAAAGACAGCTGAGATTGATATAAGCCAATGTCAGGCCTGTGGGATTTGTGCCTCAGAATGCCCAGCATCAGCAATAGAGTTAAGACTTGAAACAAGAAAGGAGGCCCTTACTGCATTGCAGAAGGTTATGGATAAGGCCAGGCAAGAGGCAGTAGAACCACTTATAATTGGATATTATTGCCGATACACCTTGCCCACAAGCCTTTTAGATGACACTGCTATATACTGGCTGGGCAAGCTTTGCACAGGTAGACTTGATATATTTCAGCTAATTTATCCATTTGAGTTTGGTGCGGATGAAGTGGTAGTGCACATGTGCAAAAACGAGGAATGCCATTTTAGGGATGGCAGTAGGTGGCTACTTACACATATTGAAAGGGCAAAAAAAATATTAGATGAAATTGGCATAGGTGCAGACCGCCTGAATATAATCTCTGAAGAAGATATTCTGATTTCAAAAAGGGAGAAGGTAAGAGGATGATTGTTGCTGAGATTAAGCCTTTTGAAGAGATAAAGGATATGCTTAAAGACTATAAGAAGGTCTTAATTGTGGGTTGTGGTTCTTGTGTTACTGTGTGTCTAAGTGGTGGTGAGAGGCAGGTTGAATTGTTGGCATCAGCCCTCCGAATGGCAAGAAAGATAGAAGGTAATGAGATTACTGTGGGTGAACGGACAATACTTAGGCAGTGCGATCCAGAATTCATTGACCAGATAAAGGATGAGGCTACTCAGTATGAGGCAATCCTATCAATGGCTTGTGGTGCTGGCATACAGGGCATTGCTAAGCGATTCGGAAGTATCACTGCTTTACCAGCGATGAACACCAGGTTCATCGGAGTTTCAGATGGACAGGGAAAGTGGGTTGAGGTTTGTGTAGCCTGCGGGGATTGCATCCTCTATAAGACAGGCGGGATATGTCCTGTGGCACGGTGTGCTAAAAGCCTCATTAATGGGCCTTGCGGCGGCTCACAGGGTGGGCTATGTGAGGTTTCAAGGGATAACCCCTGTGTATGGGAAGAGATTTATTCTCGCCTGTTAAAACTAAATCTGCTTCATTTTCTAAAGGAGATATCTCCGGCAAGGACAAGGCCAGTTCATCCCAGAAAGGTTGTCAGAGAAGATTTGAGATTAAAGGAGGAGCAAACAAAAGGGGTATAAGGAGATGGGATTCAGGGAGTCCTTAGATTCGGGCAAGTTCCTCATCACGGCAGAGATAGGGCCAATTAAGGGAACGGAGATAGATGGATTACTTGAGGATGCAAGGCTTATCAAAGAAAAGGTAGATGCAATTAATGTTACTGACCTTCAGAGTTCTGTCATGCGATTGGGTTCCATGGCAGTTTGCCATCTCCTGAAGGACCTAGGGGTTGACCCAATATTACAGATGACATGCAGGGATAGAAACAGGTTAGCGCTACAGTCCGATCTTTTGAGTGCCTGGGTTTTGGGTATTAGGAATGTGTTGGTCTTAACAGGAGACCATCCAACACTGGGGGATCACCCTCAGGCAATGCCTGTTTTTGATTTAGATTCTGTAAGCCTATTAAAGGTAATTGGCAGGCTTAATGAAGGCTTTGATATGGCTGGAAACCAGCTTAAGGGTGCTCCGAACTTTTTTCCAGGGGCAGTGGTAAATCCAGGAGCCAATACCGAGACTGCATTGGAGATGCAGATTATCAAGATGGAAAAGAAGATTGAAGCAGGTGCAAGATTCTTTCAGACCCAGGGAATATTTGATTTAGACCTCTTTGAAAGATTTATGAAACGAATAGAGGGTTTTAAGACGAAAGTTTTGGGTGGAATCATCTTACTCAAATCAGCCGGTATGGCCAGGTTCATGAATAAAAATGTGGCAGGGGTATTTGTCCCTGAGACCTTAATTAAAGAGATGGAAACTACAAAGGATAAGGTGAAAACCAGTGTTGAGATAGCTGCACGGCTGATTAAGGGATTGAAGGATCTCTGTCAGGGGGTTCATATCATGGCTATTGGATGGGAGAAAAGGATTCCCATGCTCCTTGAGGAAACAGGATTGTAGTCTTCATGTAATCATGTATAAGGTTTCAATTATAGGTGCAGGTGTTGTAGGAACTGCTATTGGTTATCTTCTGAAGGAGAGGGGTTACCCTATTGTTGGTATTGCCAGTAGAACCTTAGAATCGGCTAAAAAGGCGAGGGAATTTATAGGAGAGGGAGAGGCCTCAATAGATGTAAGTGCCACTGCTAAAAAGGCAGATATAGTCTTTATTACAACTCCAGATAGTGCAATTGAGGAGGTCTGCATTAAGATAGCCTCAGAGGGAGGATTCAATCCTGGAGCCATCCTCTTTCATATGAGTGGGGCATTGTCCTCAGAGATCTTGGGCCCTGCAAGAAATGTTGGGGTGAATGTCGCATCTATCCACCCACTCCAGAGCCTGGCAGATGTAAGAGAGGCAGTAAAAAATCTTCCAGGTTCTTACTTCTGTATAGAGGGAGATGATGCTGCCCTTTCAGTTGCAAGGGAGATAGTCGCTGCCATCGGAGGAAAGGAGATAACCTTAAAGGCAGATAAAAAGCCTCTATATCATGCAGGTGCATCAGTAGCCTCAAACTTCCTCGTAGCTACTGTAGGTTTTGGATTGGAACTATTTGAAGTAGCAGGAATAGGCAAGGAAGATTCTCTTAATGCCCTTATGCCATTGATAAAAGGCACAGTGAAAAACATCGAGATTCTCGGTATCCCTTCAGCACTTACAGGCCCTATTTCAAGGGGAGATACAGGGGTTATTGAGGGACACCTGAAGGCAATTTCAGATGAGAAACCTAAAATGTTAAGACTCTACTGTGAGCTTGGGAGGTATACAGTCAAGGTAGCAATTGAGAAGGCTACTATAGAAAAAGACGAGGCTAAAAGGATGATTTCATTATTTGATAAATATCAAAGCGGAGGAGATGATGGCAAGGATAACAATCAATGATTTTCTAAAGAAAAAGGCTGAGGGCAAGAAGATTACAATGCTTACTGCCTATGATTATCCTTTTGCAAGGATAGTTGATGAGGCAGGTATTGATGCAATAATTGTTGGAGATTCAGTTGGTATGGTTGTGCAGGGGCTTGAAAATACCCTTCCTGTTACAATGGATGAGATGATTTATCACACAAGGATAGTCTCAAGGGCAGTTAAGAATGCAATGGTCATCGGAGACCTGCCATTCATGTCATATCAGATAGGTGTTGAGGATGCAGTGAGAAACGCAGGGAGGTTTCTCAAAGAGGCAGGGGCATCAGCTGTAAAGATTGAAGGTGGTGCTGAGGTAGCAGAGCACATCAGGGCAATGACACGCTCAGACATCCCTGTAATGGCACATATAGGGCTTACCCCACAATCCATCCACAGGATGGGTGGATATAAGGTCCAGGGTAAGACAGAGGAATCTGCAAAGAGGTTAATTGAGGAGGCAAATATTGCTCAGGATGCAGGTGCCTTTTCCCTATTACTTGAGGCAATACCTCTTGGGCTTGCAAAGAGGATTACAGAGGAGGTTTCAATACCAACCATTGGTATAGGTGCAGGCCCTTATTGTGATGGGCAGGTGCTCGTCCTTCATGATGTCATTGGATTATTTGAGAGGTTTCTGCCCAGGTTTGCTAAACAATATGTAAACTTAAAAGATGAAGCCCTAAGGGCAATCAAGACTTATAAGGAAGAGGTTGAAAAGGGGATATTCCCATCTGAGGAAGAGAGTTTTAAGTAAGTTATATCCTTGCCCCTTTTAATGCATCTCTGCATGGACACCTTCTCTCATCCGGAAGGAGCTTAAGGGTTTCTTTAAGTAAGAGTTTAATCTTCCCAGTAGATGACTTCATTGCCTCCATGACCTCTGTGGTGGTGAGTTTTTTCGTGGTTATCCCGGCAGCATAATTTGTAACCACTACTATCGCAGAGTAGCATATCTCAAGCTCCCTTCCTAAAATTGCCTCAGGCATACCTGTCATCCCAACAACATCAGCGCCTAAAATCTTGAATGCACGAATCTCAGATGCCGTCTCAAGTCTTGGTCCTTCTGTAGCCAAATATGTCCCTCCATCCTTTAGGGGGACTCTAACAATCCTTCCTGCTTTTAGCAGGACCTCACGCATTTCAGGACAGTAAGGCTCTGAGAAATCTACATGCACCACTTTGCCTTTTCCATCATAAAATGTAGATCTTCTTCCCCTTGTCATATCAATTATCTGGTCAGGAATAACTATGTCTCCTGCTCTTAAGCCTTTTCTTATCCCACCAACCGCACTGACTGATATGATTCTCTCAACCCCTAACTTTTTAAACCCCCAGATATTTGCCATATAATTAATCATATGAGGGGGGATATTGTGATGAGCACCGTGGCGGGGCAGGAAGACAACCTCTACATTTCCTATCTCACCAATCCTGTATTCATCAGATGGTCTGCCATAAGGCGTGGTGATTTTTTTCCTTTCTTTTATAATTAAGCCAGTTATCTCATATAGCCCGCTTCCACCGATTACACCGATTCTTGGCATATCCTGCCTCCCCGTTTATATTTTATAACCTTTCACAAAACCAGAATTATTGTATAATAAATTTTAAATTTTAAACACTGAAATTTCCTCAGGGGAGAAATCTTGAGCCAGATACCTTATGAGCTCTTATCAAAGATTATAAAGAATACCCTTTCAAGGGGTGGAGACTATGCTGATGTATTTATTGAGCATACAGCCTCTGTGTCCATACACCTTGAAGACAATAAAATTGAGAAGCTTCTTCCGGGGATTGATGCAGGAGTGGGTGTAAGAGTCATTTTTGGAGAGAAATCCGCTTATGCATATACTAATGACTTCTCAGAAAGCTCCCTGCTTGAACTTGCAGATGCTGTCTGTAAGGCCATAAGACAGGCGGAAAGAGATATAGCTATTGACCTGAGAAAGATCAGACCATCAATAGATTTCAATATAAGACTGAACCCTAAGGATGTTAAGATTGATAAAAAAATTCTCCTCTTAGAAAACGCCAACAGGGTAGCACGGGAAGTCAGCCCCAGGATTAAACAGGTGTCAGTGGTCTATAAGGACTCCATACAGAATATCTGTATTGCCACATCGGATGGTGTTATTGCAGAAGATGAGCGTATTTATACGCTTGCATGGATACAGGTTGTTGCTGAGGAAGGCAATGTCCTGCAAACAGGATACGAACCTGTGGGTGGGTTCATTGGCTTTGAGCTTTTTGAGGAGGTCTCCTTTGAAGAAATAGCACTGAAGACAGCAAGGCGTGCAGTAGCAATGCTTACTGCAAGAAAGGCACCTGGCGGGAGAATGCCTGTTGTAATCTCAGGCGAAGCAGGTGGCACCATGATACATGAAGCCATCGGACATGGTCTTGAGGCAGACTTAGCCCGAGAAGGCTTATCTGTTTATTCCAATAAGATAGGAGAGCTTGTGGCATCACCTTTAATCACTGTAATTGACGACCCCACCTTGCCTAACAAGAGAGGCTCCTTCAGGTTTGATGATGAGGGAGCTCCATCCCGGAGGACTGTCCTCGTAGAAAAAGGGGTGCTTAAGGGTTATATGTATGATAGGCTTACAGCTATAAAAGACAGGACAGTTTCAACAGCTAACGGCAGGCGTCAATCTTACAGGCATAGACCGATACCCCGGATGACCAACACATTCATAGCAGCTGGAGAAAGCAATCCTCAGGAAATAATAAGCTCAGTTGATAAAGGACTCTTTATTAAAAAGATGGGAGGAGGACAGGTTAACACCGTCACAGGAGAGTTTGTCTTTGATGTCTCAGAGGGCTATACAATAGAGGGAGGCAAGATAGCAGAACCTCTAAGGGGGGCAACACTTATCGGAAATGGTCCTGAGGTACTAAAATCCATTGATATGGTTGGTAATGACCCCAATTTTTCTCCTGGGACATGCGGAAAGGATATGCAGGCTGTCCCTATCTCTGATGCGATGCCAACAGTTAGAATTCCAGAGATAGTTGTTGGAGGGGCACTTTAAGATGTGTAAAATACTGACGGGCACAGATGCATTAATGACACACCTCAGGCTCTAACTATTTGTTTTTTAAAGAAAAATTTCTGGCATTCAATTTGCATGCATAAGAGGAAGATATGCGTTACCAACATACCTTAAAAAGGGAAGTTGTAATCAAGGGGGTGGGTCTTCACACAGGCGCAGAGACTAATATAAGACTTATACCTGCGGCCCGTGATACAGGTATAGTTTTTGTAAGGACAGACAAGGGAAATGCAAAGATAAAGGCGTGTGTGAGTTCTGTTACAGACACAACATTTGCTACTAATTTAGCCTCTAATGGTGTAACAGTAAGAACGGTTGAACACATACTATCTGCCCTATCAGCCCTAAATATAGATAATCTCTATGTGGAGATTGATGGCTCTGAGGTCCCAATAATGGATGGCAGTGCTTTTGTCTTCACTCAGAAAATACTTGAGGCAGGTATAGCAAAACAGTCCAAAAGGGTCTCTTGTCTGAGGATTATAAAGCCTGTGGCAATTATAGAGGAACCATGCCAGATTGCAGTTACTCCATACGACGGCATGAGAATAACATATCGCATCCATTATGACCACCCTGCATTTAGAGAACAGCATATGAGCATTGATATAACAGGAGAAAATTTCATTAAAGAACTTGCTCCTGCAAGGACATTTGGATTTCTGAGGGATATTGGCTTCCTCAGAGATAAAGGATTGGCAAGGGGTAGTTCGCCGGATAATACACTTGTGCTCGGTAGAAATGGAGTGATCAATAAAGGAAAACTCAGATTTAAAGATGAACTCGTAAGACACAAGATCCTGGATGCAATAGGAGATATCTCATTACTTGGACTGCCAATTTATGGCCATATAATAGCAAATAGGTCAGGACATGCCTTAAATATAAAATTTCTAAAGAAGCTTCTCTCCCATCGCGATTCATGGGAGATTATCTCAGCTCCTCTCACATCACCCCCTGAGATTAGCGCACTGGTTTAATTTAGAATCCTCTCTTTTACTCCTGATAAAAAAGGCAGTGTCCGTCCCCATGCATCGGGACAGACACTGCCTAAACCCAGCGCCTAAGAAAAAGTTATTACTTTTTCTTTGCAGCCTTCTTTTTCTTAGCAGCAGCTTTTGCCTTGGCGGCCATTTGTTATTTCACCCCCTTTCTATACTCCTCTGATATTTCTGAGGAGCATTATAACCTTCCTAATAACAGAATCTTTTTAGAGTTCAAGAGTTTTTTAAGTCCTAAATCCCCCTTCTTTTTTTTTGCCCTGTATTCTGACTCGCTCATAACCTTATAGCGGAGCCCTTTGCCAAATCGTTTTTCAACCTCGCTCAGATTTTTTTCAAGATTATCGGAATCACACACAATAAAAAGGTCTATTGAAGGCACATCCATACCATTTACATATGGTCCATAAATAAATGCAGTCTTTGCCTCAGAAGCCCTAAGCACTGACTTGAGGGCACCTGGAAGTCCGAGGGACTTGGCTATCAATCCCTTTAGCTCGGGAAATGGGGGGGAGTCTTTATTAACCCTGAAATATTTTAAATTGCCTTCTTTCTCACTCGTTACAAGATCCATCTTTTCTAACCTGTCGAGCTCTCTCTTCACGCCCGATGGGTTTTTTCTCACCAATCTTGCAATCTCCCTGATATAAAATCTTTCCTCAGGGCTGTTAAAAAGCAGTGACATGATGTCAGCCCTTATCCCGGATGTAAAGAGTTTCTCTAACATCATCTCACCTCAAAATATTTATACAACAGAATTTTACATTTGTCAAGTAAAAAATACAAAAAAAGAACAAAAAAATACTTTTTGTAAACAATCTGATTGTTGCTAATAAAAATACATTTGTTGATAAATAATGAACGATGACACAGATGGGAAGATACAGATGACCACGGACCTGCCTGACGGCAGTCAGGTATATCTGCGATCATCTGCAAAAAATCTGTGATTATCTGCGTTTTAATTGTGATATAATCTCATTATGAAGGAGGCAATGTTCTACGAAAAGCTTGAAGAGCAGAAGGTCCAGTGTCTCCTCTGTGGACATCATTGTGTTATATCCAGTAGCAAACGAGGAAAATGCGCTGTAAGGGAAAACAGAGAAGGCACACTTTACAGCCTCGTCTACGGGAAGGTCATCTCTATGAACATAGACCCTATAGAGAAAAAACCGTTGTTTCATTTCCACCCTGCCTCAAGGTCGTTTTCAATAGCAACCACTGGCTGTAATTTCAGATGTATGCACTGTCAGAATTTTGAGATATCTCAATATCCGAAAGAACACGGAGGAAGAATAGCTGGAGAGGATGTTACCCCGGAGCAGATTGTGGATACAGCGGTAAACTCAGGATGTAAAAGCATTTCCTACACCTATACGGAGCCAACTGTATTCTTTGAATTTGCGTATGATTGCGCAAGACTTGCGCATGAAAGAGGCATAAAAAATGTCTTTGTAAGCAATGGATATACAAGCCCTGAGGTAACAAAGACAATTGCACCATATCTTGATGGAAATAATATTGACCTCAAAGGCGACGACGAATTCTATAAAAAAATCTGCGGGGCGAGATTACAGCCTGTCCTAAATACAATAAAGTTAATGAAAGAGCTCGGGGTGTGGGTTGAGGTTACAACACTTATCATACCTGCATATAACGATTCTGAAGAGACCCTGAGATGGATTGCAGGGTTTATAAAATCTATTGATGCAGGAATCCCATGGCATGTAACCCAGTTTTATCCTACATATAAACTCCTTGACCAGCCGAGAACCCCGGTAAAAACCCTCAGACAGGCAAGGCAGATAGGGCTTGAGGCAGGGCTCAGGTATGTTTATGAAGGTAATGTGCCTGGGGAAGGTGGAGAAAACACTTATTGCCCTCATTGTGGGGAACTGCTTATTGAACGGTTTGGTTTTTATATAAAAGAAAATAAGATTAGTGATGGACGATGCCTTAAATGCAGGACAGAGATTGATGGAATATGGTAACTAAGGGTCTCATGGCTTGAGATTCCTTAGAAGGGGTTCAAGGATGAGGAGCCTTTTCTTTGCATGGCGACCAAGCTCAGTATTAGGTGCAATCCTTACCTGCTGTCTGTATTCCCTCACTGCGGAGTGTAAATCACCTACATTTTCATAACATATTCCAAGAAGTCCGTGAACCTCAGGGGTATTAGGTTGAGCGGATGCAAAGTTTTTAAGATGAGGAATAGCATCTCTATATTTACGCATAGAGAAATAGCTTTTCCCTATACCAAAGTGAGTGCCCAAATGTTCAGGATATAGGGTGAGACTTCTCTTAAACTCATAAATGGCGCCCTCATAATTGCCCCAAAAGTACCTGGCAAGACCCAATCCATAATATGATGGCTGATACCCTGAATCAATAGTAAGTGCCTTTTTAAATAGCTCCTCTGCCTCTTTGTAATTTCTCCTCTGTAATTTCACAAATCCCATGAGATTATAAAATGGAGCCTGCATATCATTAAGTGAAATAGCCCTGTTTAATCTATCTTCTGTAACATTATAATTGCCCTTTCGGTAGTGTTCCTCTGCCTCATCATAGAAAAAATAGACCCTGTTTATCTCCCTCATCTTTTTTAAGGCATCATGAAAGCGACTGCTGAATTTGCCATCACCCATAATACTATAAGGGGGAAGTTCATCCATCATTGCCTGAAGCTCTGTAAGCCTCACCTCTGTTCTTGGATGTGTTGAAAACAACTGGTCAAGAAAACTATCTTCCCTCCGTGATTTTCCAAGTCTTTTAAGATAATTATCCACTGCTACCTCAAGTACTTTATGAGCCCTTAGTGCCTCCCTTGGGTCATAACCGAGCCCTGCCATGTATCTAACACCGAGGCGGTCTGCCTGTATTTCCTGACTTCTATCATATTTAAACAAGAGCAAGGTGCTTCCTATTGCCCCAAGTGTCAGAAGTATATCACTACCTTCTTTACCTTCAAGTGCTATTCCTCCTGCTACCAGGCCTATCTGTTGAAGGACAACACGGGAAAGCCGCTGTGCAGTATGCCTTGCCATAACATGTCCTACCTCATGTCCCAAAACTGCAGTAAATTGCGCCTCGTTTTCAAGCTCTGAGAGGAGTCCTCTTGTAATGGCTACATAACCAGGAAGTGCAAATGCATTTGGTATTGAGGTATTCTGGATATAAAATTCTACTGGAAGATGAGGTCTCTCGGCATTCTGCCATATGCGTTTGACAATCTCTGTAAGGTAGGATTTAAGTGCTGGGTCATGATACTCTCCGCCAAATTCCCACTTTAAGGATGGGGAAGCCTCTCTTCCAATTCTAAGCTCCTCACCTTCACTTATAAGCATTAACTCCCATCTGCCTGTTACAGGATTAACTGCACAGGAGATGAGAAAGATCAAAAGGACTGCAATGACCCTTCTTATCAATGTCATCATGACTTAATTTTAACCTATCGTCATATTATCTTCAATCGCAGACTTCCCTATCTCAGGGCTTATCAATTCATAATCCTGACAATCAGTGGATGGATGCCATTAAGGTAGATTTGGATTACCCTTACTGCTTTATATAAAACCTGTTAAAATACTTAGATGCCTAGCAATGAGCTCATAATAGAAGGTGCAAGACAGAATAATCTGAAAAATATAAACCTCAGACTGCCCCATAACAAGCTTATCGCCATTACAGGGGTATCAGGCTCTGGCAAGTCATCTCTGGCATTTGACACCATCTTTGCTGAGGGTCAGTGGAGGTTTATTGAATCACTCTCAACATATGCGAGGCTTTTCCTTGAAAAACTTGACAGACCTCAGGTTGATGCAATCCGAAACATCCGTCCTGCAATTGCCCTTGAACAGCGAAATCCCATAAAGACCTCCCGCTCAATAGTAGGCACAGAGACTGAGCTTTATGATTATCTCAGGCTCCTTTACTCAAAGATAGCAAAACCGCATTGCCCGAAATGCAGGAGTGCACTAAGGACATGGAATCCCTCACTAATAGTAAAAGAGCTTGTGGAAAAATATTCAGGGCAGAGGGCATTGATAATCTTTGAGACTGAAGAAACATTAGAGAGACTTAAACAAAGGGGATTTCATAGAATATTGTTTAGTGGCGAGGCTAAAGATATTTATGAGGTAGTCCTTGACAGACTCATTATCAAAGATGAGCCCCGTTTATCTGACTCTATAGAGCTTGCATGGAAAGAGGGTGAAGGAAAGGTAATAGTTAAGGTCATCGGAGAGCCAAACATTACCCTTATCTTCTCATCAGAGCTGAGGTGCCCTGAGTGCAATATAGAATTGCCAAAACCGCAACCTCTCCTCTTTTCTTTTAACCATCCACTGGGTGCATGCCCTGAATGTAAGGGCTTTGGAAACACCCTGAGATATTCAGAAGACGCCATTATCCCTGACAAAGACCTTTCCCTTGAAGAAGGGGCTATAGAGCCATGGAGCAAACCTGCCTACAGATGGTGGCTCAGGCAGTTTATAAGTGGTGTGAAGAAGAAAAATATAAGGCTTGATGTCCCTTACAGGGACTTACCTGATGATGTAAAAGAGCTAATCTTCAAAGGCAATTCGGATTTTTACGGACTGAATGATTTTTTTGAAGAGCTTGAAGGCAAAAGATACAAGCTCCATGTGAGGGTATTCTTAAGCAGATACAGAAGACCCCTGATATGTAAACTCTGCAATAGCCAGAGGCTTAAAATAGAAGCCTTGGGATTTACCATCCAGGGCTTCAACATTGCAGAACTTTCAGGGATGTCCATATCACAATTAAAGAATTATTTTGGAGGTCTTCAAATCTCAGAATATGAATATGAGATATCCAAAGAGATACTCATGCAGATTGACCTCAAGCTCAGGTTCCTTCTCAGGGTTGGATTGGGTTATCTTACCCTTGATAGACAATCAAAGACCCTCTCAGGCGGTGAGTTACAGAGGATAAAGCTTGCAAATCAGCTTGCATCCCGCCTCACCGGAACACTCTATGTCCTTGATGAGCCTACAGTGGGGCTTCACCCAAGGGATGTAAGCAGAATCGCCGGAATCCTCAGGGAGCTCGTAGCCCTTGGCAATACCGTTGTAACTGTAGAGCATGACAAAGCCATTATTAATTCCTCTGACTGGATTGTGGAGCTTGGCCCTGGCGGAGGAGAAAAAGGAGGTAACCTTCTCTTCTCAGGATTGAGGGAAGACTTTCTGAAAACTAACACCCTCACAGCAAATTATTTAAAAAATGTTGAATCAATACAGGTCCCGACACTAAGGAAAAGGGGCAGTGGAAAGATACTATCCATAAAAGGTGCCTCAGGGAATAATCTTAAGGAAATAGATGTAAATATACCTCTTCAAACACTCACATGTATAACAGGTGTCTCTGGCTCCGGGAAAAGCACCCTCGTGGAAGACACTATTTATAATGCCCTTGTGAGGGCATTTCGGCTAGAGTATAAAACCCCACAGCCTTTTAAGGAAATCACAGGGCTTGAATATCTAAAGGGAGTAAAAATCATAGACCAGCATCCAATCGGAAAGAGCCCGCGGTCCAATCCCATCACATACATAAAGGCATTTGACCCTATAAGAAAACTCTTTGCAGAAGAGAGCCGGTCTAAGGGTCTTGGTTATGGAGCAGGACATTTCTCTTTTAATACCCCTGGTGGTCGCTGTGAGGTATGCAAAGGAGCTGGGTTTGAGAGGCTTGAGATGTATTTCTTTGAAGACCTTTATGTGAGGTGTAAGGAATGTGCAGGCAGGAGATACAAACCTGAAATATTAAATATTACCTATAAGGGCAAAAGCATCTCCGAGGTCCTTGAATTAACAGTAGATGAGGCATTGAGATTCTTCTCAGGGCATCCTTCTATAACAAAAAGACTAAGGCTGATGGCATCTGTAGGCATGGGTTATCTCAAACTCGGACAGCCCGCCACAACACTCTCAGGTGGTGAATCACAGAGGCTTAAGATATGCTCTGAGCTCAGTATTGCACAGAGGAGAGATTATCTTTATATCCTTGATGAACCAACCGTAGGGCTTCATCCTGATGATATTAAAAAGCTCCTCAATGTCCTGAATGAGCTCGTGGACGCAGGCAATACTGTTTTGGTAGTTGAACACAATTTAGATGTAATAAAGTGTGCTGATTGGGTTATAGACCTTGGACCTGAAGCCGGTCAGGAAGGTGGATACATCATTGCAGAAGGAAGACCTCAAGATATAATAAAACAGAAATGCTCTTATACAGGCAGGTATCTGAGAGAATACCTCAGTCCTCAGCCTCAATCAGAATCAGGAGGATGTTCCCCTTAGGAGAGATAAATGGACAGTAGATAGCACTCCTGCCATTTATCAGTTGATATCCACCCTGAGAATAAACTACCTCCTGAGGAGGGGAAATATTCACAACCTTCCCCCTCTGTGCCATCTTAGTAGTAATATTCCCGCAGGTAATGTTACAGAACTCTTTAACTCCATCAAGGAGCAATTCCCTTGAGCCTCCATCAATCTCCTCACCTATAATTTTGGAGGTAACCAGTAAGGATATATCCCTTGATAGAGAGGTAGCATATTCATATTTAAGCCCTCCGGAAATGGGAACTTTTACAAGCAGGAAATTCCTCTGGGGCTCCTTATTGCTTATACAGACATCCCCAAACTTAACATTTATGTCTGCTATACGAAGAAGCATCTTCCGGGTGAGGTCCATAAAATCCTTTACAACCTCTGGATTCTTAACACCCTCTGGAATCACTATCTCTCCTGTGACATATTTGCTCTGCTCCGCCATAAATAATGTTAGCTCTCTTTCAAGCACATCCTCAGTCAAAAAGCCCTTTTCAACTAATGCCTCTCCAATAAATATATGGTCATTCTCCTGGATGGTTAATATCTCTTCTACCTCTGCCTGAGTGAGGACATTCAATTCCACAGCAATCTCACCAAATAGCATGTCCAGATGTCTCTGCTTAGCCTGAATCCTCTGGACATCTGCCTCTGTCAGATAACCCCTTGACAGGGCATATTGACCGAACTTCAGATTCCTTAACCTCTGGCACTCTACTGCCTCAATGAGCTCATTGGGTTTAATAACATTTCTTTCCACAAGGAATTGACCAAAAAATCTTACCCCCATTTCTATAACCCCTTTAATACCGAGACAACTGTCTCAGGCTCAAATGGTTTTTGAATGACATTTTTAGCCCCAAACCTCAAAGCCTCCACGGACTTCTCTTCTACACCTGCGGCAGAGGAGATGACAACAATCTTTGCATCCTTATCCATGCTCATTATTGTCCTCAGTGCCTGCAATCCATCCATCTCAGGCATAATAAGGTCCATGCAGACAATATCAGGTCTTAAAGAGGCATAGAGCTTTATCCCCTCAATCCCGTTTTTTGCATGACCCACAACCTCAAAGAAACCGGAATCATTAATGATTCTCTTTAACTGACTGACGGCAACAACGCTGTCATCAACCACAAGAACCTTCTTCTTCATTAAAACCCCCTCCCCGATGGTATAAGGACCCCTTTTTTAAATTTACAAAGAAGTTTTAAACCTTTTCCTGCGTGAAAATATCATATTATTTATGTCCACCTTTTTCTTCACATTCAATTTACATGGTAGTTATAAAATCTTCAGGCGTTAAGACACTTATGAAATGCTTAGCTATATTGATAAACTCTTTATCCCTCGAAACCATGACAACAGGTTGTAATCCAGTAGCTATTGATAAATGGATTGCATCAAAAGGGTCAAGCGGATAAAGCGATTGAAGCGAATTTGCTTTAAGAAGTGTTATTTCATCAGGAATAACAACATCAAAAATGGTTGTGATTTTTGTTATATCATTCTCTATCTGCTGGTCATTATAAGATTTTTTCCTGCGGAGTAAGTATCTGATTTCCAAAAGTGTTGTAAGAGAAATAAAGCCTGAAAATTTCTTATCCTCAATAAGTCTGACTATCTCAAATGGTGCTTTCCAGAGTTCCTTGCCCGAGCTAATTTCTGTCTCCTCAGTAAGCCAATTGGCAATAACATCTGTATCAAGTATAACTTTAGAGAACTCCACTTGTTAGCCTCTTACCTTGCCAAATAACGAGCCTCTTAGTCCTTTTATAAACTCCGTTGAAGTTTTTTCAGCAGGGATTATACCTTTATACTTACCTAAAAGTTCATCTGATACCTTTTTGACTTGTTCAATCTGTTTCTGTAATGCCTTGAGAGAATCAATTGCTTCTTTTAATGTTGAAGGCATCTGATTACCTCCTTTCGTTGGAGTTTTTAATATTGCCCTAAATTAAGCCTGCCTTGTCCCTATTTATTCCCTTAAACCACAAGGACCTTCTTCTTCTATCCCATATGACAAAACCAATCAGTATCCCCATCCCACCAAAGAGTATTCCAAAACCCCATAGAATTAATGTCCTCAAATCATCAATCTGTTTCTGTAGTGCCTTCTGTCCTGCATCTAAAGCCTTTATATCACCCCTTATATTTGCAAGAGATTCTATAATTTCTCTGTCAGTTATTCTTGCCCTCTCAATTGCCAGAGCATTTGATGTAAAAAGCATAGCTATTGCCGTAGCAATGATTATCTTATGTATAAAAGCCTCCTCTTTTTATAAGGACCTTCTTCTATCCCATATGACAAAACCAATCAGTATCCCCATCCCACCAAAGAGTATTCCAAAACCCCATAGCATGAAGGTCTTTAAATCACTTATGCCCTCTTTCAATTCCAATCGTAAAGTATCAATCCTCTGATTAGTTGCTTTGATACCTTCTTCCAACCTTATAATCCTCTCCCTATCCTCCTGAGTAAAGGAGACCTCTTTTGCATAAAGGCCTCATCTTTTTATGTTATAAGGATAACCAAATAAAAAGGTGGTGTCAAATAAAAAGAGAGGCAGAAGTAATAAAGTTAAGGTTATGGACAAACCCTGTCTGTCCTCATAGTAAAATTGACACAGCAATCAAAAGCTCTCAATAAAACAAAAGAGGTTCTTTCTCATTTTCAAGCAGGGAATAAAAAGTAGGCTGTCCCCTTTTAAACTAAAAATGCTAAAATGCAAGACCTCTTCTTTTCGCCGTTCTAATCGTCATAGATTGTGCATGACGTATCAGATATAGAGGTAAGCTCTACCTTTCCGTTTCCATCACTATCATATGCTATAAGGGTGCTATAAGTATGAGAGCATGATATTTCGCGATTATTACACCTTACCAGAGTTGTAAAAAAGTCTACAGCCTGTTCAGACCTTATAACAATCTTCCTGTTCCTATCTACCGTCTGGCAGGCACTTCCGTCTATCCTGTAATAAACGGTATCCCTTGTCCTGTTGCTGACTTCTACATTACCTACGCCAACTATCTGAGGACTTATGGTCAAGACAAATGCCTTCTGCGCTATATTATCATTACTTCCCGCTGAATCATTATTATCCCTAACAAAAAAAGTAAGATTAAAATTGCCTGAGGTAGTTGGTGTTCCCGAAATGGTAAGATTATTAGCCTGACCCCATGAGTTCTCAGGTAAGCCCAAACAATCTGTAGAGAAAGTATTGGGAGTGAAAGTTAATCCAGCAGGAGCTGTTCCCTGCCTGCACCACCTATAGTAACCACCCATACTAAAAGGCACACCCCCCTCAGCATATACCGTAGCGCTATATGGGCTATTCTGAAAACCAAAGGGAAGTTCATTATTTACTATCCTAAGCTGTGCGCCTACACAGCCTGCCTTAATTCTTAGTTCATCAAGGGTAACCCACTTGACAATATCATCATAAGGCTCTGGTCTATTCATATCTTGAGCATAATTATCTATATCGGGGACATCCACTTGATAGACATTTATAGTTACTGCTGATGTGACCCCCTGGTTTCCTGCTGTCTGGTTATTGTAGTTTTCGCTACCACTTAGGGTTATAAAGGCTACATTGGATATAATGTTAGTTGGTGTAGAACAGGTGGCATCAGGGCATATCCTTACAGTTAAATTGGTTGTCTTTCTGCCACAGATACCGCCGATTGTTACAGCTGTTAGATTGTTGTCATAGATGTAATAGAGTGGCTTTGTCCACGCATCATTTGGATTTCTTACTATTTCAACAAATTCATCAGTTGTAGTATCTGGCCTGCCGTCGCCCCATATTGGCAGTTTATTATTTGCTCCACCATGGCCTATCACTGATTCTACTGCAGCATTAACTATCTCTTTTGTCTCAGTATATTTTGCCCTCTTTATAAGTGGACCTAAGAGCGATACACCGAGCATAATGAGGATACCTATAATCACAAGAACAATTGCAATCTCTATAAGGGTAAAGCCCCTTCTGCCACCCCGCACTATCACATTTTTAAGCCTCTCTTTTAACTCCAAACTCACTTTTAATTATAGTCCCTTTATGTTTTTGTATTATCTTTGAAAGCCCTTCTCTTATGAATCTCAAGAATTTGTGGTTCATTCTTTGTTTTCATCGCTTGGATATATACATCGTATAATACCACATATAAAGTAACACCATTATAGCACCGATAAGGGTCAATGCTATACCAGCCCTTGACCTTCTTATTACAACATCAAATTCTGCATCGGGTGAGACACCCAATAGATAGTATCCACATAAGATAAGCAATACACCTCCAATCCCTATTATCTTTATTATCTTTTTCAAGAAAGGTTAGCCCCTCTTTTGAAAACTATGAAAGATTATCCTAAAAAATTCTGAGGCTATCCTCTGCCTCAGTGCCTTTAAATCCTCACTGTTTGGATACAATGATAGCCCCTCCTCCACAGTCTTCATTGCCTCATCAAAATAGACATGCTCCTTATAGTGAATACCCATGGAGAGGAGGACATTGGCATCATAAGAAAAAACATGCATCAGGGGCTGCCGCTGTTTTTCAAGACTGCTCCATCTGAGAAAATTCTCAAGAAAGTCCCTATTTTTCTCTACATCTTCTATAGACTCCTTAGCCTTTGCAAACATATACATTGGCCTTGCCCAATTTCTGAGATATAAATTCCTTGTGGCTGGCAGTATGTCACCTTCAGAGCCTCTTCCATTCGCTTCATAGTCTACATGCCATCGGACAAGCTGATTATATGCATGAAATGTCATTATTGTATATATTGCAAAGACCATAAAAATGCCAAAAAATACTAAAATAATCATTTTCATACGAAAATCCCCCCCTTTTAAAATTCCTCCCACTCTCCCCTTTCCAGAGGAGGGGATTGCCTTTAATGGGGTTACCTTTAAGAAATGCGATGTCGCCATATAGACTAATATCACAAATAAAAGATAATGTGCTACAGAGAGTTTCAAAGGAAACTCCAGAAGGATATGAATAACAATGGGTGTCAAAAGTCCTAAATACAGGCCTGCCCGCTCCTTCCCATATCTCCTCATAGCCTTTATGACCCAAACTAAAAGAACCAGTATAGATAGGATCCCAAGCATTCCAGCTTCTGAGATTATCAAAAGGATTTCATTATGAGGATGGTTTGTGTAACTATCCACTAATAACTCTTTATATTTCGGATTGGATTTTACTACCTCTGCCTGATGATACATATAAAGACTTCCGAAATTTGCAAATCCCTGCCCAAAGATTGGCCTCTCCTTAAACATTTCAAGAGAGACCCTCCACATGAGCATACGCGGGGCAATAGCGGAGGGATGAAACCATTCTATCTGTTTTACTGTCAATTTTTTGATGTCAAGCCTATCTTTAATGCTCAATAAATAATAACCTCCTCCTATGCCTATAAAAAATGCCATGAACCAGATTATAAGATTTTTTCTGACTGCAAAATAGTGTCTTGCCCTTAATGGAAGGATTATTAACATACCAAGTGCAATACCAAGAAGCCCTGTCCTTGAACCTGCAATGATGAGGCTTAAGGAAAGCAGGGCAACACCTGCAAAAAAGATTATTTTCATCCACCCTTTTGCCCCCTCCCCTTGCCCGCCCCGCTTCGCAGCCAGCCCCGCTATGCGAAATATGGCCTGGGAGCGAGGCCCGGGAGGGAGGGGGGTGGGGGAGGGGTGATTTTTGAATCTATAAGTAGTTATAAGATAAAGGCTGATAATCAATCCCGTGGCTATCCATGAGGCAAATAGGTTTTTCTGCTGAAATGCACCTCCAACCATTCCTATCTCAGGTGCTGGTGTAATGGGGATGTATCTATAAAGTCCAAAGAATTGCATGACTCCTATGACAGATTCAATAACTGCTGAAATAAATATGAGTGAGAGGATTGAAAGCCTCTCCTTAGCACTCAAATCAAATTGCATAAGAGCAAACCAGAGGATAATCCCCCCTAAAAGCCTTATGGAATTTATAACAAACATATCCATGTTTTTGATGGGATTGAATATACTGCTTGAAAGGAGTAATGCGGAAAATAAAAGGATGTATACCTTAAATGAGGACTCCCTCAAGATCCCATCTTTTATGACCTTTAAAGTCCCAAGCAGGATGACCATTCCCATCCCTAGCCATATCAAGTACTCCCGTGGCTGGGACACCACCCCTCCGAGATTGGGGATAAAGATGTGCATAATGAAAAGGAAGATTGTTGAGAGGATAAATAATAAATAACGGTTGGGGTTAAATGCAGTTATCACTCCGTTTATTTTACTTAGGTTGAGCGATTTTTAATATGGGATGACTTTCCTCCTTTCTCTATTTGTCATTTAATTTAGAATAGCAAAAGCAAAATTGGTTGTCAAAAACTAAGATGGGAGGCATCCGCCTCCCCTCTTTAGGTCAAGAAAAACATGGGGGTTGTCCCTATGTTATCTCTATGTTATCTCCCCAGAAATCCTCAGATTAAACTATTCTGGTTTCCTGTCAAAGTAGTAAACGAGCGCTGTTGTTGCAGATGTCCACGCATCTGCGGGTGGTGCTGCCAATCCCGTGAGTGTTCCAACCCATGTACCGCTGGCCACAGTAGGAGCGCTATTAGAACCTCTAACCCTGCCTGCTGCTCCATCAGATACACCATCAATGGATGCATCAAAACTCTCCATGTAGGCAAGTTCATCAGATGAAAACGCAACACTACCAGCAGTTGTAGCACCGTTTGTAATGGTTAAGATATTTTTCGGTTTTGGTGTGACTCCATCATTTCCAAGCCAAAGATAGAATCTGAATGAACCGAGGGTAAGACTATTTTCGGTAGGGCTATTTGCAAGCGTTTGGAGATCAGTCTTTACATTATCACCCGCATCCTCACCTATCACACCATCCCTATCCCCATCGCCCGGGAATCTACCTTTCCTGTCAAGAAAAGCCCATGTTAGTGTATCCCATAGTTTAATCTCATTTGCAAACTTCTTATGCCTTGCATTCTCTATAAGGTCCTGCCCCTTAAGGATAGCCCCAATAATGATACCAATAACCACCAGCACTATTGCCAGTTCAATAAGGGTAAAACCTTTCTCTCTTGATTTCTTTGTCATTTTTTTACCTCCTTTTAAGTTTTTGTTTTCTTACTTTTCTTTTCTACTTTTACGGCATCACCTCCATTTGGTCTTAAGCTATTTAAACAGTATTACAAGAAGAACTGTTATCCATGTAGTTATCTGGATGCCAACTATCCATCTGAAATTGGTATACATATCACGCCTTAAAATGTCAAGGTCATTCCTTACAGTGTCAATCTTCTTTTCAAGGTCATTCCTTACAGTGTCTATCCTTTTTTCAAGGTCTTCCTTGTTTCTGTCGCCTTTGTCCTCAAGAAGACTTAGCTTAAGAGAAATTGATTCAAAAAACCTTGAATGCTCATCAATCCTTCCCTCAAGCCTTGCTACCCTTTCTTCAACCTCTGTTACAGGCATAAGGCATCCCTTCAGGTTTTAAACCTTTATTTCCTAAATACATTTCCCCTTTTTATCTCCTCCTGTGTGAGCTTGCTCTATTCCTTCAGGCTCTCTTCACCTATCCTCCAGAGATTTTTAAACACTGACCCCTTTCTTTGTTAGTTCCTCAAGGAGTCTCCTCATCTCCTTTAACTCTGATCTTGTCTCCCTTAGCTCCTCCTTAAAATCTGCCCTCAGTTCACTTATCCGCAGATTCATATCAGACCTCAGGTCGTCTATTCTTCGGTTGACATCATCAAATCTTTTATTCACATCATTAAATCTATTATTCACATCATCAAATCTTCTATTCACATCATCAAACCTGCGGTTATTATAAAAGACACCTATGATAATTGCGAACATTATGGGTAAAACTATCGCCAATACCTGTGCCCAATCCATTGTAGATAAAAATAACCATAATTACTTGCCTTGTCAAGTATTTTTCAATTATAATTAAAATCATTATGATGTATTTGTAGGACAAACTAATGCTAATTATAAAACTCACCCTTGCCTTTTTATTTGTCATACCCACTGCGGCATATTCTTTCTGTTTTGAGGAGGCAGGGAAGGCATACGGTATCAATCCAAAACTCCTCATGGTAATTGCAAGGACTGAATCAGGCCTGAAACCTAAGGCAATTAATAGAAATAATAATGGCACATGGGATATAGGGCTTATGCAGATAAACTCATCCTGGCTTAGGAGTCTTAAATTGGACCCTGCCCTGCTCCTATCAGACCCCTGCTATAACCTGAAGACAGGTGCTGGTATCCTCAGGAAGTGCATTGACCGTTATGGATACACATGGGAGGCAATCGGTTGTTACAATGCAACGAGCATGCCTAAGAAGAGGGGGTATTCATGGAAGATATATAATGAGTTAAAAAAGGAGGGGTCAAGGAGTCTCAGCACTCAGGCGGAGAAGGTTTCTCCACCACTTAAATCCTTGAATCCTCAACCCCCTGAATCCTCAAATTCATCATTTTTCTTCACTGTGAAGGACAGGGAAACGGAGGAGCGGTGAGCCTGCTTGCTGACCTGCTTTCAAAGGTAGCACACCCTGAGTCAAAGAGAAAAATCCCCCCACACCTGAAGGACATTATTATCAGACACTCAACCCAGAAAAGGAAGGTTCTTCTCATTTCTGCCTCCTTTGTGGCGGTTATAATATCAGGCATAGTAGTAGTTCAGCTTATAAGTTCTCTTACAGAATCCTCTAAAAAAAAAGTAGCGGTAAAGACAGAAGAGGCAAGGGTAAGGACTGAGGAGGAGAGAGTTGTAAAACCAGTGCCCTCTAAAGAAGATTTTGTGGAGACCCCGAAGGTGCCAGTGGCTAAGAAAATTCAGCCCTTAAAGAAAACCGAGGAAGTAGAGGCTCTGAAAAAGGATACAGTGCCTGAGAGACTCCAGAAACCACCTGCACCTGTTAAAAAAGAGGAGCCAAGGCCTCAAGCGCCAGAGGAAAAAACCATAGATACTGCACTAAGAGATGCCCATCTTTATAGTGCCAGAAACTATGAGCTCAAAAAGGATTATTCAAAGGCATTATCCGAGTACAGAAGGGTCCTGGAGATAGATAAAGACAACTTTACCGTGATGAACAACATGGCATATATATTGCTGGAGATGGGATTGGTCAATGAGGCAATAAGGTATTCCCAGATGGCTCTGGATAAGAAGAAAGATTATGTCCCTGCACTTATGAACCTCGGAATTGCATATGCAAGAATTGAAGACACCACTTTAGGAAACGAATCGCACCAACAGGCAGAGACATACCTTAAAAGGGCATTTATGATAGAGCCTGATAACAAAACTGTTATTTTAAACCTTGCAATCTTCTATGAGAGAAAAGGTGATTATCCTGAGGCATCAGAATACTTCTTAAAGCTAAAAGGATTGGGGGATATAACAGGCTCACTGGGTCTTGCCAGAATTCATGAAAGACAGGGAAGGGTAGAAGAGGCACTGGAGATTTATAAAAATATCTACCCTAATTTAAAAGATACAGAGACACGAAAGATGGTGGCGGAGAGAATCAATCTGATAACCGAGGGGCTCAAGGCAAAAGGTAAGAAGTAATTTATTCTATCTTAACTACGGCTCCGGATATCCAGCGTTTTTCCCCTTTATAGAGAATCTGATACCACTTTTTATTTTCATTATCCATTGCCTCTCCGAGTATCTCAAAACGCTCTCCCCTTAAAGACTTCCCTACACTCTTTGAGGTAGTAGAAGGCATCTCCCTCACATTAGCAGAATTAACATTGACAATCACATATTGAGCCACGGGTGCCTCCGCTTCCTTTTGAACCATAGGCACCTGCACTTCCTTGGTCTCCTGTGTCTTCTCTCTTGGAGAGGAGTCGTACCAACCTCTGCCCTGCAGATAGATATAGCTTAAAGCGCCAGTCAGTAAAATCAATAAGACCCCTATTGGTAAGGGTATTAATTGCCTCCTTTTCCTTATCTGCAGGTCTGTGTGGTTTAAGCTTTTTACAGCATGAATTATATGCCTGGGATAAACAGTGTGGCTTTCTTCAAGATATGCAGCCATCAGGGCCCTGGAGACTAGCATGTTTATAAGCCTTGGAATACCATCTGAAAGCTTATGCACAAGTCTGCCCGCCCTCCTGTTTATCTTCAGATTTCTCTTTCCTGCCTTGATGAGTCTGTGGTTTACATATTCTACTGTCTCATCAGGCTTGAAGTGTTTGAGATGCACACGGGTAGTTATCCTCTGATTAAGCTGTCTTAATTTTTCACCTGTGAGTCTTGTCTTAAGCTCGGGCTGTCCTATCAGGAATATCTGAAGAAGCTTCTCTTTGTAAGTCTCAATGTTTGAAAGAAGCCTCAGCTCTTCCAGCGTCTCATCAGGAAGATTCTGTGCCTCATCAACAATTATAATAACCCATTTACCTTCAGAGGATTTCTCTATCATGAAATCCCTGAATGACTTTATAACCTCATTTTTGTTTTTATCCTTGAGATTAATACCCAGGTCCTCACTAATGGAAACTAAAAACTCCTCAGGTGATAACCGAGGTGTAAGAATCATTGCCATCTCTGCCCTGGGCTTCCATTTTTCTAAAAAGACATTAAGGAGTGTTGTCTTCCCGCTTCCGGGGTCTCCTGTAACTAGGGTAAACCCTTCTTTCTGCTCTATTGAATAATCTAATAAGAGGAGGCCCTCATTATGGGTGGAGGATGGATAAAAATAGGCAGGGTCAGGTGTTAATTTAAAGGGGTCTTCACCAAGACCGAAAAAATTTAAAAAATCCATTATCTCACAGCACCCAGCTTTGACACAAGCTCATATATAGGCAGGAAGAGTCCTGCAATAATTATTAGAAAGATTACACCTATAACCATAATGACTATTGGTTCTATCAGCTTCTCTATCCTTTGTGAAATATCATTGAGTCTTTTAATAAACTCCTCTGATAAATAATTAAGCTGTTCGGTAAGATTACCTGTCTCCTCACCGATGGTTATTAATCTCGTTACCAAATTTGGAAATATAGCGTGCTTCCTTATTGCCTCATGGATTCTGCTACCCTGTAGTATTTCTTCTTTCACAACCTGAAGTGCCCTTTTGAATACGGCATTATTTATAACTTTTATCATGATGTCAAAAGACCTGTCAATTGTAAGCCCTGCCTGTAGCATTATCCTTAACTGCTCTGCAAATAATGCCTGGAGTCTATTAAATACTATCAGTTTAACAACAGGAATCTTCAGTTTGACCATATCAATATAATATCTTGTAGCCTCTCTTTCTGACATCAGTTTCAATACAATGGAGATGAGGAGCGGTGCTAACACAAAGACATACCATTTAGTGCTGATAAAATTACTCGTAGAGATGAGGGCCTGTGTTATCGCTGGAATCTTAATCCCCATTTCCTTAAAGAATCCGGTCACCTGCGGTAAGACATAGATAAGCCAGAATACCAATGCGCCCATTGTAGCTATAACAGCAAAGGCAGGATACATCAGTGCCCTTTTTATTGCAGACCTAAGGTCCTCCATCCTCTGCAGGTGCACTGCAACATCAGAGAGGCTTTTGTCAAGCTGTCCTGTCTCCTCACCAACAGAGACTAATTGGATAAAGACTTCAGAGAATATGTCTTTATGGAGGGAGAGTGCCCCTGAAAGGCTTGAGCCCAATTCAATCATCCTTTTGATATCCAGAATCCTTCTCCTGAAACTTCGGTTTTCCGTTGCCCCTGCTATATCACCAAGTGAGGTAAGCAGGGGGAGTCCTGCCCGCAACATAATTGAAAAGTTATTTGCAAATTCAATTATATCCCTGCTCTTTATCCCCCAGTCTCTAAACTTATTTATAACGGACCTGATAAATCTATTAGATTTCCGGACATTTAATATATAAAGCCCTGCTGATGAGATACTATCGTATACAAAACTCATATCATTGCCCTCTATAGAGCCTTTGACTATCTCACCTTGAAGGTCTATTGCCTTATAGGTAAAAACAGGCATTAAACAACCACCCTCCTCAACTCTTCTATACTGATTACTCCTTCTTTGACCTTTTTAATGCCGTTTAACTTCACTATAACCATGCCATTTCTCAGGGCAGCATCTTTGATCTTACCCAATGAGGCTCCTTCAGAGATTAGCTCCTTAATCTCATCATTGACAATCATAATCTCTCCAATAGCCGTCCTTCCGATATAACCTGTATGATTACACATATTACAGCCTTTAGCCCTGTAAGCTAGGGTTATCCTGTAGTCATCCCTCTCTTCAAATAACTCCCATAATCTTAACTCCTTTTCTGAAACTGAATATGGTTCTTTACATTTACTGCAGAGTTTTCTCACAAGCCTCTGTGCAACTACAGCAAGTAATGAAGAAGAAAGAAGGAACCTCTCAACATTGAAATCTAATAATCTTGGTATTGAGGTAACAGCATCGGTTGTATGCAGGGTGCTCAAGACAAGGTGACCTGTAATAGATGCCCTTATTGCAATCTTTGCAGTCTCTTCATCCCTTATCTCTCCAAGCAACATCACATCAGGGTCCTGTCTCATGAAATTCCTTCCTGCAAGGGCAAAATCATAGCCTGCCTTGAGGTTCACTGCTGTCTGTTTGACAAAGCTAAGTTTATATTCTACGGGGTCCTCCACAGTCAGGACATTCCTTTCAAGGAGGTTGATTTCTCTGAGCGCAGCATAAAGGGTTGTGGTCTTTCCTGCGCCTGTAGGTCCTGTAATAAGTATCATACCGTATGGTTTCTGAAAGAGTGTTCGTAAGCGGTTCGTGTTATCAGGGTCAAAGCCAAGATTGTCTATCCTCAGCAGGGAGCCGCCACTGGCAAGGATCCTTATCACGATATTTTCACCGTAAATAGTTGGAATTGTTGATACACGCATATCATATTTTTTATTAAAAAGGGTTAAGGAAAAAGAGCCGTCCTGTGGAAGCCTCTGTTCTGATATATCAAGCATTGACTGCACCTTTATCTTTGTGACAATACCCTGGTGTGCAATCTTGGGAATACAGAAACCATATTGGAGGACACCGTCTACCCGGTAAAACACATCTATTGTAGCCTCAGTAGGGGTAATGTGTATATCGGTTGCCTTCTTCCTGATGCCCTCTAATATAAGGTTTTGTGTTATGTCAGCAATCAGGGCAACAGGTGGTGTCACAGAAGATTTTATCTCCTCAATCATCTTGTTAATGTGCTCCGCTATGGGGTTTTCAAGAAAGAAATATGCCTTCTCAATGCTCTCATGGAAACCCTCCCTGTCAATCATATAGACCTTTGGCTGCCTTCCTGTTAATTTTGATGCGGTGTCTATTGCAAGGATATTGGCAGGAGTGGTTATCCCTATCTCAATGGAATTATCAGTTAAATAGAGGGGAATAAAACCTACTTTTTCTGCAATCTCTTTTGGTATAAGTCTGATGGCATCCTGAGATATTGAATACTCAGAGAGGTTAATAAAAGGAATCCCTGCCTGCTGGGCAAGGATTTCAGCAATCTCTATGGAGGTTACAAACCCCATCTTTACAAGTGTCTCACCCAGCATGTCACCTGTTATCCCCTGCTGAATCAGGGCGATATGAAGCTGGGTATCATTAATAAGTCCTTTTGCCTTTAATAACTCTCCAAGTCTTACTACAGCCATAACTCAGTTGTCAGCATGATAATTTTTACTTGACCCTTTGACCACTTAAATCCTCCTAATCCACCACTTAATCTGGAGAGAAACCAAAACTAAAAACCAACAACTGATGACTAATCTCACATTGACACTACTGCCGGTTGTAGCACCACCACTAACTCTGTCTTACTTTCAGCCTTATCATGCCTTGTGAGTAACTTGCCGAGAATAGGCACATTACCAAGAAAAGGAGGTTTGCTCTCCTGAAGGCTCTCCTTCTTTGATATAAGCCCTCCGATTATAACCATCTGACCATCCCTTACCTTAACAGTGGTGCTGAGCTCTCTAAGGTCAATTGTTGGAAGGGATATCTGGATCTGACTGCCTGCCTCTCCAACGATCCTTTCTTCAAGTTGAACGAGGTCAGAGACTATAGGTGTTACTGTCATGGATATTTCACCATACTCATCTATATAGGGGACAATTCCTATGATAACCCCCGAGAGGACTGTGCTTGTCTGTATAGTGTATGTTGTTATCGGTGGAACGGCCGCGGTTGTTGTTGTTTCTACCCTTGAAACAAAGGTAACATTTCTGCCAACACTTAAAAGCGCAGTTTGTCCATTTATTATGTTGACCCGCGGATTGGACAGTGTCCTTATCTCCCCCTGCTGTTGAAGGGCATTTAATAGGGAGGTAAAACTTGCACCTGTAACTCCAATGCTGAATGTAGGCAATGTCGCACCCACTACTGTGGAGAGACGTTTTGCGCCGAGCTCTATCATTCCAACCCCTTTAAATTCATCAAGGAACCGCCAGTCAATCCCGTATTTTACCCCCTCTGAGAGCTGAACCTCTATAATCTTTGCCTCTACCAAAACCTGCCTGTTTATTACCTTTTTAATGGTCTCGATGTATTGTTCTACCTTCCTTAGGTTGTCCTTTGAGGCTGTCACAACTATTGTTCCTGTCAACCTGTTAATTAAAAAACTCTGCCCAGCTGCTCCTCCAAGGATACCTGTAATTGCTTTCTCTATTGCACCCCAGAAATCAAATGCTACAGGGTCGCTCTTTATGCCCTGTGTAACAGCACCTCGCATAGGTCCTGCAGCAGCCGTAGCCCCCAATATATCGCCACCCACATCCGCACTGTAGGTCTGCGTAACACCAGGACGACCAAGCTCAAACATCCTCGTATCCAACGCCTTTACAATGAGCATATTCTCTTTGACCGAATAAAAATAATCCACAGAATCAAATATGATATTCAGTGCATTCTCTACTATTATGTTGCTTAATGTGATTGTTATAGGGAGTTCAGGATTGACCCCACGCTCCATAACAAGATTAAGATTAGCCGCTTCTGTAATGGTATAAAGCACATCCCTGAGCGGGGTATTCCTCGCAGAGATAGAAATAACCTTTGTCTGAATTGGTGAAATATCCTTTCTCATAGGCACAAACTCCGGAGTCTTGAGTTCAGGTGCTTTTGTTTCACTGAGGGGCTCTTTTTCTACCTTCTCTATGGGAACAGGCTTGCTCTTTAGTGGTGCAGAGGCGCAGGAAAGGAAAAACATGGCACAGAGAAAACCCCACAAAATCTTTGATATATTTTTCATTTTCTCTCCTCCATATGTAGCCAATGGGTTGTTTTATTTTTTAATAAAACCCTCCTGGGCTCTATTTTGGCTACCTTCACCCCATCAATACTATCTCCCTCTTTAACAACAATTCCCTTAATGATTGCCATCCTGCTCCTTTCGCTCACTACAATAAGTGATAATCCATCTTTAATGGTGAACTCCGCCTCTGGAGCTGTCTCGGGAACCAGTGACTCTAAGGCTTCAGGAGGGAATGAGCCACGAACAAAACTCTCTACCGAAGCCCTGCTTACCCGCATCCTCTTCATTAGCTCTGATGGGGTTAATGCTAATGCCTGCCTCTCACTTTCTGAGAGTTCTCCCTTCAGGGCGCCAAGCAGGCTTTCATCAACAGGAAAATGAATAGAATTTGCAACCACTATAAATATTATAACCAAGATTATAGGAAAAGCAATAAATATCCTAATTTTATTGTCCTTCATTGCCTCTAAATCCCAACAGATGGCACCCTTAAGGAGCCATCTATATTAAGAATAAAATCCCCTCCTGACCCGATGGATATAGAGAGACGATTGACCTTATATCTTGGCATGCTTAAAGACTCTATATAACCTACATAATCTATTAGTATCTTATAGTTTTTTACAGACACCGTAATCATCACAGGAAGCCCCTTCTCCCCCTTTGCCTCTTCAAATGTAGCTATGGTTATTGATGCCCCCTTTATATTCGTCTTTATATCATCAAGCGTCTGAAACATGAGTATTTCTGAGGTGTGAGCTGCATCAAGTCTTAAATTATCCTTAAGATATTTTATCCACTCATCCATTTTGTTAATCTGAACCTTAATCTTATCTTTATTACTACTGAGGGTCCTCATGGTAACGAGTGTGTTGGTAAGATAGTCATGATATCTATAAATTACTATCAGGGAAGAGATTGTAATACCCAGGACAATACTACTTATAAGATAGATGGGAAGGATGTTTTTAAAATAATCAAAATATTTTGTCATTCACCCTCTCTATAATCCATCTGGATTGAAAAGGTCTTATTTGTTATGTCCATTGTCCTATTTATGATTTTTACATTTTCAATTTTGCCAATAAAATCAGTTAGCCTTTTAAATGCGAACTGCATACCGGTATATGTATCCGCCTTAATCGTTCCATTTATAGTAACTAAAAAAGAAAGGTCGTCTTTTGGCACTGCATCAATTGAATTAAAGCTATAGTCCCTCATCTCCATTCCACCCAATGCAATCAATAACCTTTGAGCACCGGAGGCAGGTTTACTAAGAAAACTCACCACCGGCATATATCTCTTTATCTCAGACTCTTTTGCGGCATATTCTGAAGATAGCCATTCTATCTCTGAGATATCTTTTTTTGCCAACCTCAATTGTCCTTTTATATCTACAATATTTTTTGCCTCATAAAATATAGCGCCAAGAAATAGGATAGTAGCTATAATAAAAAAACGGGATGCATTCGCAAGATATCCTCTAACCATATAGATACTCTTAAACTCTCTGCTCAGGATATTTGAAGATTCCTGGGCATAAAAAGAGGTAATAGGAATAATAAAATCATTAAATGTCTCTAGAGGACAATGGATATACTGAGTTTTATAAAGACAGGCTAAAGGCACAGATGGGGCTACACTAAAGATATTATATGACTCTGATAGATTGCCTGCAAGTAAGATTAAGGAGGGAGAAATCCTCAGATTCTGATGACAATAATTTGCCGTCATGTTTATATCGTGAATATCCATATCAGATAGATCTCGGGTCAATGACTTAAATCTCCTTATAAAATAAATTGACCCCTTTTTAACAAGAAATACAGTCTTTTCTGTATCTGTGCCCACTACCCCGAGGATTGCCTCATCATGGGATTCAAATAATGGCAGGGCGGAAAAGGCGCGGGGGTATAATGCCTTTACCCTCTTGCCAGTGTGATAAAACCTGTTAACCACATTTCTGATTTCCTCACTCCTGACAGCAAAATAAGAGACCTCCATCACCCTTCTGTTCTCAATAATCCGCTCACCAATAGGTGTGTATATAAATGAGAGGTCTTTTATCCCGGTGGCTTTTCTTATCTCAGATTCTACAATCTTTTCAAGATAATCTGCCTTTGCAGGAGGGGTTGTTATTACAGCATGATAGAAATCTTTGAAGTCATAAGTTACAACAAACTCTTTTGATCTTTCTCTCCTTAGATAGATATCAAACTGCTCATCTGAAAGTATTTCTGCCTTCTCTATGAAGATACCTTCTCCCTTTAAAGAGGCATGGACAACCCTGACACCCTCTCCTTCAAAGCTGACTGCAACGGTCTTTCCCAAATACTCCTCCCTCTTTATATTTTAACACAATCTAATGAAGTTATAGGTTTAAAGCTATAATGCTTAACTTTTAACTTGATTGAGCAGTTTTTTAACGGTGGGGAATGCCTCTATATTTGTATGGGGGATAAAGAGCCCTGAGACATATTCCTCCATAAATGAGCGTGATACTGATAGCTCAAGATATGTCATCTTCCGTGCTATCTCTTCTGCCTCCTCACGCATTTTTCTGGAAAGCAGTGAGAGATATGCACCAAGGATGGATGTATTACCGAGGAATTCAAACTTTTCTCTTGGTATATCAGGTAGCATACCGAGGATTACTGCCTTATCTACATCTAAAAACTTACCAAAGCCGCCTGCTATATAGACTTTGTGCACATCCTTAAAGGTATAGCCCACCTCTTTAAGGAGTATGGAAAATCCAGCATATATAGCTGCCTTTGCCCTTATTATATTTTCTATATCAGGCTCTATGAGAACTATATCCCTGCCATTTTCCGAATAGACCACAAATTCAAGACCATCCTCGCCTTCCCTTACCATTCTTGAGCCGCCTTTCTGTAATCTCCCTTTCTGGTTTAAAACCCCCCTGAGAAACATCTCTGCGACTAAATCAATCATCCCTGAACCACATATGCCTGTTGGAGCTCCGTTTCCGATTACCTTTATAGCAGGCTCAAGTGTTATCGGGTCAATCCTCACATCTTCTATGGCGCCCTCTGTAGCCCTCATACCATGTTTTATACCGCTTCCTTCAAAACATGGTCCTGCAGAACAGGCTACAGCTACAAGCCACTCTGAGTTGCCGAGGACTATCTCACCGTTGGTGCCTATGTCTATGAAGAGACAGAGCTCCTGTCTTTTGTGTATTCTTGATGCAAGAATTCCAGAAACTATGTCTCCTCCTACATAGCTTGCAACACACGGAAAGATATGCACAGGTGTGTTAGGATTCACCTTTATCCCAAGCTCCCCTGCAAATGCAAGGGGGAGGGAGTTTGCTGTCGGGATATACGGCTCCTCCCTTATTGCCCTTGGGTCAAGACCTAAAAAGAGATGCGTCATTGTTGTGTTTCCTGCAACAACAATGTTATCTATTGAATCAGTACTTATTCGGTGATTTTTTCTTAAAAGTCCAAGCATAATATTGATATCCGTAATAACCGCCTTATTCAGGCTCCTTAATGCCTTATGTTCTACTGCATGAACAATCCTTGTTATGACATCATCCCCAAACCTTATCTGGGAATTATAGGTAGAGGCGATATCTATGAGGGTTCCATCTATTAAATCAACGAGATAGACAACTATGGTTGTAGTTCCAATGTCAATTGCAATACCGTATCTGGGGGACTTCCTGTTGCCAGGAAAGATATTTGTAATCTCATAACAACCCGCATCTTCAATAACACAGAGCGTTATCTGCCAGTCTTTCTTCCTCACTGTATCTGCCAGATTGGTCAAAAATCTGAAAGGAACCCTTAAACACCCAAGGCCTCTTGCAAAGATCTCCCTTTTCAGTCTCTCAAGGTCGCTTATGTTGTCATTAAGTGAAGGAGGGGGAAGTTTAAGGACAATCCTCTCTGTGGGTGGCTCCATCTTGACACCTATTGAATTTATGAAGGCTCTGAGGTCTTTTGCCATGCCTACAGCAACCCTGCCCTCAAGTGTAAGTACTGATTCCTTCGGTATCTCAATTGACAAATCCCCTTCCGGGAAGGTCTGACATGCAAGGGCATAACCTTTCCTTATTTCTTCCTGGGTGAGTTTTATGGTTGAGTAAACCTTAGCAGAGCCTGACCTCAAAACTACCTTACACTTGCCACAGGTTCCTTTACCTCCGCATGAGGATGTAAGATAGATACCTTCTCTTTCAAGGGACTCAAGGATAGAAATATCTGGAGAAACTGATAAACTTTTGCCTGAGGGTAAAGAGATCTTCATTTAAAAATTATCAATTAGCATTTTGCTATTTTGTCAGCACCTTTGCGGCATCCCTGGCAAAGTATGTAAGTATAAGGTCTGCCCCTGCCCTCTTGATAGATGTTAGAACCTCCATCATAGCCCTCTCCTCATCAATCCAGAGTAGCCTTGCTGCTGCCTTAATCATTGAATATTCTCCGCTAACATTGTAGGCTGCAACAGGGACATCAAAGGAATCCTTTATATCAGAGATTATATCCAGGTAGCACATTGCTGGTTTGACCATTATAATGTCAGCCCCTTCTTCAATATCAAGGGCAGCCTCCTTTATTGCTTCTCTTCTGTTTGGGGGGTCCATCTGATAAGACCGCCTGTCACCGAATTGTGGTGTTGACCCTACTGCCTCCCTGAAAGGGGAATAAAATGCAGATGCGTATTTAACAGCATAACTCATTATCAGTATGTCCTGAAAACCCTCTTCATCAAGTGCATCCCTTATGGCAGAGATACGTCCATCCATCATGTCTGATGGCGCTACAATATCTGCACCTGCCCTTGCATGAGACAAGGCGGTCTTTGCAAGAAGTTCAAGGGTTGGGTCATTTAGAATTTTGCCATCCTTAACAATACCACAGTGCCCGTGGTTTGTATATTCACACAGACACACATCAGTGATAACAATAAGTTCGGGAATGTTATCTTTGATTGCCCTGACTGCCCTTTGCACAACACCCTTTTCATTGTAAGCCTCAGAGCCATATTCATCCTTATGCTCCGAAATGCCAAAGAGGATAACTGCAGGTATGCCCAGGTTATAGATATCCCTTGCCTCCTTCAATACCTCATCTACGGATTGTTGAAAACACCCTGGCATTGAAGGGATTTCTCTCTTTATACCATCTCCGGAGGTAACAAACATGGGATAGATAAAATCATCCGGTGTGAGTCCTGTCTCACGCACCATTTTTCTTATGGTCTCAGTCCTTCTTAGTCTCATTGGTCTATGAATTGGAAATGACATATCTGCTCCTTTTTAGAGTAATTATTTAACCCCATAAGTATACCCGATTTTTTCTCCCTTCATCTTCATTTCTCATTTATTATGAGGCTCTACATGAACTACTACATCTACCACCGATGGGAATTTCTCCTTAATAGCTTCCTCCACAGAATGTGCCAGGTCATGTGCCCTGTGTGTCTCAACCTCTGGGTCAACAAGGACATGAAGGTCAAGGTTGACCGCACCCTCCCTGCCCCTTGTCCTTATCTCATGGCATCCCTTTATACCTTCTATCAGTAAGACTACATCACTTATCGCCTTTGTGTCTATACATGCTGCATCTGTTAGGACATCAGCGGCTGACCTGAGTATGCCAAAACCCATTCTCACAATCAAAATGCCAATGAGAATAGCTGTGATTGAATCAATCAGGGGGTATCCCATCTTTGCAGCGATAAGACTTACAATAACCGATATTGAAACAAATACATCGGTCTTTGTATGAAGGGCATCGGCAAGGAGAAAATCACTTTTGAGCTCCTGCCCCTTTCTGGTCTCATAGGTCATCACAGTTATATTTATCAAAATGGTTAAGACCATAATTGTGAAACTTAGTGTTGTGACTTCAATGCCTGGAGGGTCCTTGAAACTGAAATAAGCCTTTTTAAATATCTCAAAGGCACCTATAAAGATAAGCATGGCTACAGCAATTGTTGAAAGGGTCTCATACTTCCTATGACCATATGGATGACATTTATCAGGTGGCTTGGATGCCACCCAGATGCCCACAAGCCCTATAACATTAGATATTCCATCAAAGAAAGAGTGGAAGCCATCAGAGAGCATACTTATTGAGTCTGTCTTATAACCGTAGAGTATCTTTACTCCTGCAACAGCCATATTGAGGATTAAGGTATAAAAAAGAACGCCTCTGACTTTATCAAGTCTCCTCATATGTTACTTCCCGATACAGAAGGTGCTAAAGATTTTATTGAGGATATCCTGAGAGGTGGTAATGCCTATTATCTCTCCAATGGCATCAAGGGCTTCTTTTAATTCAACGGAGAGTAATTCTGGAGAAAGGCTCCTGTTGAGTCCTTCCATAAATGAATCTACCCCGGAAAGTGCCATCTCCAGTGCCTTTACATGCCTTATGTTTGTCACAATCCCATAGCCCAGGGACGATTTATCTCCCAATGCTATGTCCAATATTGTGTTTCTCAATTCTTCAAGCCCTGTGCCTTTAAGGGCAGATATCTTTACCATTGGTCGGAGACGACTCGGAGATAACTCTGCCATATCATACTGAGTCCTACCGAGAAGGTCTATCTTATTTATGACAAGAATCGTATTTTTTGAGTGAGACTCTTCAATCAACTGCCTGTCTGTATCATGCAGATGTTCACTTCCATCAAGAACAAGGAGCACTATGTCAGCATCCTGCATTGTCTTAAGGCTCCTCTGTACACCTTCCCTTTCAGCAATATTCCTTGCCTCTCTTATGCCTGCTGTATCCATAATTCTTACGGGAAGACCATTGATGTCTAAATATTCCTCAATGACATCCCTTGTTGTTCCTGGCATCTCTGTTACAATTGCCCTGTCCTGCTGAAGGAGTGCATTGAGAAGAGAGGATTTTCCAACATTCGGTCTACCGATAATGGCGCACTTAAGCCCTTCCCTCAAGAGCACACCATGCCTTGAGCTATCTATGAGTTGCCTGAGGTCCTCTGATATCTCCAATGCCTTTTTATTCATGTCTCTTAAGGATAGTGCTTCTATATCCTCTTCAGGAAAATCAATATATGCCTCAACAAAGGCGGTTAACTCTATCAGCTTATCCCTGAGTGTTTCTACCTTCTTGGAAAGTCCTCCACTGAGCTGTTCCATTGCAGCCCTCTGTGCCTGTTCTGTCATTGCACTTATTAGATCAAGCACAGCCTCTGCCTGAGCAAGGTCAATCCTTCCATTTAAAAATGCCCTCTTGGTAAACTCCCCTGGCTCTGCAAGTCTTGCCCCACCCTTCAGAAGTAGCTCCAGGACTTTCCTCAGAGGTAGAGGTCCACCATGACAATTTATCTCAACCACATCTTCTCTGGTATATGTATAAGGTGCCCTCATCACAGAGACAAGAACCTCATCTATAACCTCATTACTTGATGGACTTACGCCATTAGAAAGAAAACCCCCTTTTCTATCAGGCTGAACAATATAACCATAAAGCATCCTGTGTGATTGTGCCTCCCTTAAGGTCTTCTTTTTAGGAGAGAAAAAAACCTCATCTGCTATCCTTATTGCATCCCTTCCGCTGAGCCTCACAATCCCTATACCAGCAAAACCTAATGGGGTTGATATTGCAGCTATGGTATCCTCAAACTCACTTCTCACTTCTTACTTCTAACTTCTGATTTATGTAATACTGCTGGATAATGCCAAGGGCATTATTCACAAGCCAGTAAAGGACAAGCCCTGAAGGAAAGGTCAAAAACAGAAATGTAAATACTATTGGAAGTATCATCATTATTTTGGCTTGCATGGGGTCCATGCCTGAAGGCGTCATCTTTTGCTGGATTACCATTGTAAGTCCCATGACTATCGGGAGTATATAATAGGGGTCTCTTGCAGAGAGGTCTTTTATCCAAAGGATAAATGGTGCACCTCTGAGCTCAATTGCCTTTGAAAGCACATTGTAAAGTGCAATAAATACAGGTATCTGAAGGAGTATAGGTAGACAGCCTCCCATTGGGTTCACCTTATGTTTTTTATAAAGCTCCATCATCTCCTTCTGCATCTTCTTTGGGTCTTTCTTGTATTTTTCTTTTATCTCAGCCATCTTTGGCTGTATCTCCTGCATCTTCTTCATTGACCTTCCACTCTTATTTATAAGCGGGATGAATGGAATCCTTATGATTATGGTAAGCAAGACTATTGCCCATCCGTAGTTACCAATAAATTTATAAAAGAACTTCAGGACCCAGAAAAGTGGCATCGCCACAATTGAGAACCAGCCAAAATCAATCACATGTTCAAGTTTCACCTTCAATGCCTTAAGCCTGTCATATTCCTTTGCTCCTGCATACAGAAGGAGTTCCTGTCTCTCTGGACTGAGTTTTAATCCTATCTCTGCTGAGTTCCCTTCCTTCCAGATAGTTGCCCCAAGAACTCCTGTGCGTGGAACAATAGCTGAGACAAAATATTTATCCTCCTGCGCTATCCAATAGATATTGCCTGTAAGGTGTCTTGGCTCTTTTAAAGCCTCATCAAACTCTTTCCTGTCTGAATCAATAAGAACCACAGGACCTTTATGGGCATCGTCTTTTTTATCAAAAATTCCAAAATCAGTTCCGAGAGAAAGTAGATATGGAGGTGTATTTACTGTTTCTATTGATAGGTCAGCCCTGTAGTCATCGTTGTAAAAAACAAGTTTTTTTCTGATAAACATCCCCTGTGAGTTATAAGTAAAGACTACCTCCCCTTTTGACCCACCTCTGCCTGTCAATATGAGTCTATCAGTATTTGTATGATAGATTATTTTTTGGGGCAGGTCGCGATTTACTCCTTCAAGCAGGATTGCAAGTGGAGGGATTGCCCCCTGCTCCTTTAAGAGTTGGACAGGCATACCATTTCTGTCTTTATAATTCTTAAGCTCCCATGATTTAATGGTTGCACCCTTTGTTGTCAGTATAGCCTTATACATGTCTGTCTCTACAATAACATCCTCTCCTGCTCCATCTAACAGGGGCAACTTTGGCAAAAGAATGGGTGTTTCCTTTGCTACCTCTGGTTTTGGTTTTTCCTTACCTATCTGTCTCTGCACAGGTTTTGGCTGAAGGAAATAAGAATAGACAATCAAAACCACGATTGACAATACTACTGCTAAGAGGGCGCGTCTTTCCATTATCTTACAGGGTCATATCCGCCAGGATGAAGAGGATGGCACTTAAGGATTCTTCTTACAGAAAGCCATAGCCCCTTAAAAAAGCCATATCTACTTATTGCCTCAAGGCTATAACTTGAGCAGGATGGATAAAATCTGCATGAATCCGGTAGATAGAGAGATATATATCTTTTATAGAGTTTAATGGCAAAAACCACTAATGCCTTCAAATCTTCTCCTAAACAGTCAATCTCCTGCGACCTTTTGCCCGTCTTCTCTTCAGGATCCTCCGACCGCCTCTTGTGCTCATCCTCTCAAGGAAGCCATGAGTCCTTTTGCGTCTCCTGTTGTGCGGCTGATAAGTAGTATATGTCATAACTTCTCCTTAATTTCAGATATAATTTTACTTGTTGTGCCATAGAAAAATCAATAGGGGACTGTGATAACCTGAAGAGGAAAACTTGATGCTAATTGTTTTTCTATTTATAATAAAACTGTCAGGCAGTGAATAAAGAAATATTAGTAGGAGGTAAATTATGATTACAGATGTCGTTTACGCCATGGGAGGTGCCTCAGGGGATAGCGGCGGTGCAGAGCAAGGAAGCGGAGCCGCTTTGTTATCATCACTTCTGCCTCTGATATTGATTTTCGTTATATTCTACTTCCTTCTCATAAGGCCGCAGGCAAAAAGGGCGAAAGAGCATAAAAAAATGCTTGAGAATCTCAAGAAGGGAGATAAAATCATTACAGCAGGCGGTATCTACGGCATCATAGAGAGCATTGACCAGAAAACAGCCGTGGTTAAGATAGCTGAAAATGTAAAGATAAAGGTAAGCCGAAACACCATTGCAGGTCAGAGAACAGATGAATAGCGGCCCCTTAAGCCTGGAGAGATTAAAGCAAAATCCAATGGTTAAACTCTACATAGAGGGTGCGGATAGATACCTTGAGGCAATTGGTTATACAGAACACAATGTAAGACATGCTACAAGGGTTTCCCAGTCTGCAGGGTATATATTAAGAGAGCTCAGATACCCTGAAAGAGATGTAACACTTGCAGAAGTAGCAAGTTATCTTCATGATATAGGCAACTTCCTTGGACGGCAGAATCACGACCAGCTTGGAGCAATTTTATGTAAAGATATCCTCTATGATTTAGATATAAGTGTGGAAGACTCCATAAGGATAATGGGTGCAATAGGCACTCATGAGGGTGAGGATATGGGGGTTCATGACCCTGTATCCGCAGCACTCCTTATCGCTGATAAATCAGATGTGCACTGTAGCAGGGTAAGGAATCCCTATATGGTTAAATTTGACATACACGACAGGGTAAATTACTCCGCTAAGGAGTCAAAACTCTCAGTTGATGCAGGGGCAAAGACCATTATTCTTCACCTTACAATAGATACAGCACTATCACAGGTTATTGAATATTTTGAAATATTCCTATCAAGGATGAGCGTATGTAGAAAGGCTGCAAAGGTCTTAGGTTGTGAATTTCAGCTTTATATAAATAAAACAAGGATGGTATAAAAAAATGCAAAATTAAGGAACCTTATTTTATTAAAAATTATAATTATTTTCTTCTACAATTTTGATTTTTGATTTTTAAATTTTAAATTTTATTTTTTGGGGGTTTTGTGAAAAAGAAGTTTTTCTGGCGGGTTTTCTTAATTACAGTAACAACTCTATTGTCTATTATATTCTTCCTCCCATCTACGCCACTGTTTTCATCAATGCCTGAGTTGTGGAAAAAATATATGCCCCACAGAGGCATAACCTTAGGACTTGACCTTCAGGGAGGACTGCATCTTGTATTTGAGGTTGAGGGAGATAGGGCAGTTGACATCACCCTTGAGAGGATTGCAGTAAGTCTTACAGACATCCTTCAGAAAAAAGGGTTTAAGGTTGATGTAAAGAAAGACATTACAGGTATTTCCGTATCCCCTTCTGATATGAACATAAGGAAGGTTATTGAAGATAATTATCCTAACCTTATATTGTCTCAGAGTTCTGGCGAAAAGGTTATTTATAAACTCTCAGATAAGGAGACATGGAGGATAAAGGACTCTTCTGCGGAGCAGGCACTTGAAATCATCCGTAACAGGATTGACCAGTTTGGAGTTGCAGAGCCGACTATGCACAGACAGGGAAAAGATGAGATTGTCGTCCAGCTTCCAGGGGTCAGAGACCCAAAACGTGCCATTGATATTATAGGAAAGACTGCCATCCTTGAGTTCAAGCTCCTGGATGATGAAAATCCTATAGCCGCACAGCTTCCCAACACTATCCTGCCCGGAGAGGAGGAAAGACTAATAAAGGAATTTGCCCATAAAATCCCAGAGGATGATGAAATACTCTTTGAGAAGGTGGTAGAAAAAGAAACAGGGAAGATATCAAAAAGGGTTTATCTTGTAAAAAGGCAAACACTTCTTACAGGCGATTACCTTACAGAGTCAAGGGTAAATATTGACCCGAGGTTTAATGAGCCATATGTCTCAATATCATTTAATGCAGAAGGTGCAAAGCTATTTGGAGAGATTACAGGTGCAAATGTCAGAAAACGTCTTGCAATCATCCTGGATAATAATGTCTATTCAGCGCCTGTAATACAGGAGAGGATTGCTGGTGGGAATGCACAGATAACAGGTCTTTTCACCATGGATGAAGCAAAAGACCTGGCTATTGTGCTGAGGTCAGGCTCACTTCCTGCACCCCTCAAGATGATTCAAAATGTAACAGTTGGTCCTTCCCTCGGAAGAGACTCCATAGAGGCAGGTAAGGTAGCAGCTATCATTGCCTTCATAGCTGTTGTTGGATTCATGATATTTTACTACAGGCTTTCAGGTGTAATCGCTGATCTTGCACTGCTCCTGAACATAATACTGCTCCTCGGTGCCATGGCATCACTCAATGCGACACTCACCATGCCAGGTATTGCAGGAATTATACTCGCTATAGGTATGGCGGTTGACTCAAATGTCCTTATGTTTGAGAGGATAAGGGAGGAACTAAGGGCAGGTAAGACAGTATCGGCTGCGGTTGATTCGGGATACAAAAAGGCATTCTGGACAATCTTTGATTCCCATGTCACAGCCTTGATAACAGCATTGGTGCTGTTTCAGTTTGGCACAGGTCCTATAAAGGGTTTTGCAGTGACATTGAGTCTCGGTGTCTCCATAAACCTCTTTACAGCACTTATCGGAACAAAGACTGCCTTTGACATTATATTAAGTAGAATGAAGGTTAAGAGCCTGAGTATATGATACAGCTTCTGAGGAAGACAAACATAGACTTCATGGGCAAAAAATATTACGCCTTTGTCCTAACAGCGGTATTTTTAATCTTAGGAATTCTTGCAATTATCCAGATAGCAAGGGGTAAGGCAAACCTCGGCATAGACTTCACAGGAGGCACAGCCATACAGCTAAAATTTGAAAGAGATATCACCCTCTCAGAGATAAGGAATGCCCTTGAGGATGGCGGACTTAAGGACTTTGATATTCAGGACATGCCTGTGGAGAAAAAGTTACTCATCAGGGTTAAGAAGGAAGAAGAGATACTCGGTGTAGTCTCGGAAAAGATAATATCAATCCTTTCTAAGAGTCTTTCTGGTCAGACCATCACCATAGACTCAACCACAGAGATAGGACCAAAGGTTGGAGCAAGGCTCAGAAGGGACGCCATGTGGGCAATACTTGCTGCTATGACAGGACTCCTCATTTACATTGCATGGAGATTTCAGTTCAGGTTTGGTATAGGTGCAACTATAGCCATATTGCATGATGTCCTTACGGTCCTGGGCTCATTTTATATCATGAACCGTGAGATAAACCTCATCATCGTATCTGCCTTACTTGCAATTGCAGGCTATTCACTTACAGATACGGTGGTTGTTTTTGACAGAATCAGGGAGAACCTGAAGATAAGGCTCAAGGAACCCATAGAGGTTGTGATAAACCAGAGTATCAATGAGGTATTATCCAGGACCATAATTACATCCCTCACAACACTTCTTGCAGCAATAGCCATCTTCCTCTTCGGTGGTGAAGTGATTCATGACTTTGCCTTAGCAATTATTATAGGGATAGTGGTAGGGACATATTCATCCATATTTGTAGCAAGCCCTATTGTGGTGATGTGGGGAGGAAAAAGACCATTTGCAAAAAAATAGGCGATGGTTGATAAGTAGGACCAATCAGGAATTCTTAGAATACCTTTCAAGGAAGGCATCTATATCTGTAGCATTTGCACAGATCCTTGTAAACAGAGGGATTAAAGATGTAGATTCAATAAAGGCCTTTCTTAATCCTTCCCTGGAAAACCTCCATGACCCATATCTCATGCCTCAGATGGAGACCGCCACGGAGAGGATAAGGATTGCCCTACAGAGAGGAGAGAGAGTTTTTATACTGGGCGATTATGATGCAGACGGCATTACATCTACAGCACTCCTGGTCTCAGCATTAAGAAAACTGGGTTTAAAGACCTATTTTTATATCCCCAATAGAATTACAGAAGGCTATGGGGTAAGCCTTAAAGGGATACAGATGGCAAAGGACTACGGTGCAGGGCTTATTATTACTGCAGACTGTGGTATAAGCTCTCATGATGAAATCTCCATGGCTATCTCCTCAGGTATGGATGTTATTATTACAGACCACCATGAGCCTCCAGAGAAGTTACCTCCTGCAATCTCTATTTTAAACCCTAAGAGGGCTGATTCAACCTACCCTTTCAGGGACCTTGCAGGTGTAGGTGTTGCCTATAAATTGGTTCAGGCACTGATTCACGATTCCCGATTAGAGGATTTGCTTGATTTAGTTGCCATCGGAAGCATTGCAGATTCAGTCCCACTTACAGGAGAAAACAGGATCCTTGTCACATACGGGCTTAAGAAACTTAACAGCATGGCATGTAGAAGTGGGATAAAGGCAATAAAGGAGGTAGCAGGCATTGGCAATAGGGAGCTCAGGTCAGGAATGCTCTCTTACACAATAATCCCAAGGATTAATGCAGCAGGAAGGCTTGGTGATGCCAATGAGGTCGTAGAGCTTTTTTTAACGGAGGATGAGGAAAGGGCAAAAAGCATAGCAAACCTTCTTGAAGAACAAAACAGATTAAGACAGAAGATTGAGGCGGAGGTATATAAATCTGCACTTGCCATGCTGGAGAATAATGACATTGAGAAGGCTATTGTGCTTTCATCACCAAGCTGGCATTTAGGAGTAATAGGCATTGTTGCCTCACGCCTGGTAGAGGAGTTTTACAGACCAACATTCCTCTTTTCAATCATGGATTCTATGGCAAAAGGCTCAGCAAGGAGTATCCCACCATTCCATGTCTATAAAGGCATTGCAGAATGCAAGGAGCTACTCTTGGGCTTCGGCGGTCACAGTCAGGCAGCAGGGCTTAAGCTTTTAACCAAAAACATACCTGCCTTCCGTAGGCAGATAAACTTTATAATTGAAAGAAACCTCACTACAGATGATATGCTTCCAATACTTAAAATAGATGCAGATGTAGAGCTCTTTGAGGTGAATCTCAATCTGGTGAAAGAACTAAACATGCTTGAACCCTTTGGCAATTCAAACGAAGAGCCTCTGCTTGGAGCAAAGGGCATTGAGGTTATTGACCCAAGGGTTGTTGGTAATAATCACTTAAAAATGAGGTTGAAACAAAGAAACCTCAGTATAGATACAATTGGCTTTGATATGGGCAATCTATTAGAAGAGGATGCTTCAGGGCTACACCTGATTAAATCAGGGGTTCACGGTTCACAGTTAGTAGACGCTGTATTTACCCCTTGCATAAATGAATGGGATGGAGGTAAGGCACTCCAGTTAAATCTTAAGTCACTGAGGCCCACCCTTTAGATCAACTGTCTATTCTATCCACCTGAGTATTTTAGATGTCTCCACCCTACTGCTTCTATAACTATTTGCCCTGTCCTCAAGGTCAGGATAACCTATAGAGATTCCTAAAATGAGCCTTTTTGAATCCGGTATAGCAAGAAACCGCTTCACCTCAGTGGCATAATCAGTGAGGAATGCCTGAGGAACGGTGCCAATACCATAGGCACAGGCTGCAAGCATAATGCTCTGGGCAAACATGCCCATATCAAGGATAGACCAAGGTGTGAGTGTTGATTCCTGAAAAAGGAAGATAACATGAGGTGCGCCGTAAAACCTAAAGTTTGCTATTTTTGCATTCTTAAGGGAGGCGGGGTCGGTTAAGTCTATACCGAGGACCTCACCTCTTCTCCTCAGATGCTCCTTTATCCTTAAGTCAATCTCCTCAGTCCATGATTGTGGCTCAGGAAGGTCAGGTTGAGGAGCTTTCCCATTCTCAAGGAGCTTTATGAGCATCCTTGAAAGCTCCTCTCTTTTTGTGCCTGAAACTATGACCAGCTCCCACGGTTGACTATTCTTATAGGAAGGACTCCATCTCGCTATATCAATTATACTGAGTAGAACCTCTTCTGGCACAGGGTCGGGTTTAAATTTCCTGATACTCATCCTCCCTTTAATACACTCAATTGCATCCATCTTATCCTCCTCTTTAAGGGTTATGTTGTCTCCATCCTCCATAAGACATATTATAATCTACTCTCAAGGTTTCATGTCTCCAAAAAATAATGATAAAACTAAATACAACAGCCTTTCCTATCTCTACTTCAGGAGGTCTTGTTTATGGTCTTAATAATTTAGAATTTGTCTCTCATTTAGTTGTATAATAATTTATGGTTGTATTAAATGAGATAAACACCATTGACGCCCTTGTAGACAGGGTCTTTTCTTATAACCCTGAGGCTGATTTTGCCCTCCTCAGAAAGGCGTACGCCTTCTCAAAGGAGGCTCACCAGAGACAGAAACGCATAGAAGGCTCCCCTTACATAGAACATCCACTTGCAGTGGCTCAGATCCTCACAGATATAAACATGGATAGCACAACCATTGCAGCAGGGCTCCTGCATGATACAATTGAAGACACAGACACCACAGTTGAGGATATAAAAGGACTCTTCGGAGAAGATGTTGCCTTTTTGGTTGAAAGTCTTACCAAATTAAGCAGGATGGAATTTAAGACCTCTGAAGAGGCTTATGCTGAGAACTTCAGAAAGATGTTCCTTGCGATGGCAAAGGATATAAGGGTAATACTTATAAAATTTGCAGATAGACTCCACAATATGCGCACCTTAGAACATCTGCCAGAGCAAAAAAGGCAAAAAATAGCCCGTGAGACCTTAGAGATATATGCCCCACTCGCAAACCGTCTTGGTATCGGATGGCTGAAGAATGAGTTTGAAGACCTGAGCTTTAAATTCCTGATGCCAGAAATCTATGATGGACTCACCCATAAGGTTGCAAAAAGAAGAGAGGAGCAGGAAGGATATGTAAATGAAGTGATAAGGATAATAGAGAATAAACTCATTGAGGCATCTATCTCTGGAAGAGTCTTTGGAAGGGTAAAGCACTACTACGGCATCTATCAGAAGATGCAAAGGCAGGGAATCCCATTTGAACAGGTATATGATGTCCTTGCGCTTAAGATAATCACAGACACACCGGCTAACTGCTATGCTATTTTAGGTCACATTCATTCTCTATGGACCCCTGTGCCGGGCAGAATCAAAGACTATATCGCAACACCGAAATCAAACCTCTATCAATCCCTCCACACAACAGTAATAGGACCTAAGGGTGAAAAGATTGAATTTCAGATAAGGACGGAGGAAATGGAGAGGATTGCCCGGGAAGGCATTGCTGCACATTGGAGATATAAGGAATATAAACCTATAAAGGAAAGGGACAATAAATATTTCCGATGGTTAAGGGATATTGTGCAGTCTCAGAAGGATATGCCGGATGCAAGAGAATTCTTAGAGACAGTAAAAAGCACCATCTTTCCAGATGTTGTATATGTGTTTACACCAAAAGGTGATGTAATAGAATTACCTTTTGGCTCAACCCCCATTGATCTTGCCTATCACATCCACACCGACATCGGACATCAGTGCACAGGGGCAAAGGTAAACGGAAAGATTGTGCCTCTGAGATACATTCTTAAAAATGGTGATACCGTGGAGATAATTGTAACCCATGGTCATCACCCCAGCAAGGACTGGCTTAAGTTCGCTAAAACTCATAAGGCAAAGACGAGGATAAAACAATGGATAAGGGTGGAAGAAAGAAAAAAAGGAATTGAACTTGGAAGGGAGCTTCTGGAAAGAGAGCTCAGGAAATACGAGCTCAGCCCCACATTAATAAAATCCAGAGAAATTCTGGATGTTGCTAAATCACTGAGGCTCTACACACATGAAGACATCTTTTTAGCGATAGGTTATGGGAAAATCTCTGCACATCAGCTCGCAGGAAAACTCATTCCCGAGGGTGAAAGAATACACACACAAATCATAAAAAGGGCGCCTAAAAAAGTAGCAGAAGGGAGGGGGATAAAGATTAAAGGTATTGATAGTATCCTGTTTCATCGTTCAAAATGCTGTTATCCCATTCCGGGTGAAGAGGCAATTGGTTTTGTTACAAGGGGAAGAGGTGTCTCAATCCATACAGTGGATTGTCCCAACCTTGAGTCCATTGCAGTGGACAAAGACCGCCTTGTGGATGTGGAGTGGATAGGCGATGGGGAGATAACTCACAATGTTAAGATAAGTGTATACACTATAGACAAACCGGGAGTACTTGCAAACCTGAGTGCGGTAATCTCAGCGGCTAATATTAATATCCAGCATGTGGATGCCTCTACAACACATAGCAAACAGGCATATATAAACTTTATCCTTGAGGTTAAAGATAAAAAACAGCTTGATGAGCTCCTCAAGAAACTAACTCAGCTAAGCGATGTCATTGAGGTAAAAAGGGTTAAAACAGCATAGAGAGACCCTGTTTCTCTTAAGGAGAATTTCGCGAAATGAAGAGACCTTCCATGTTCTTTGATATATTTGAGAGCCCTCTGGGCACACTTTATCTCATCTTCTCAGGTGAATTCCTTGTAGGGGTCTCCTTTAAAAAACCCCCTGAAATACCTTTCAGAAAAAATTCTGTGCCAGGGGGTTTTATAAAAGAGCTCAGAAATTACTTTAGTGGGAGTGGTAAGGGTTTCAGTCAAAAAATAAAATTTCTTAAAGGGGGAGATTTTGATAAAAAGGTGTGGGGGTGTTTAGGGGAGATCCCTTTCGGTGAGACCAGAACATACAAATGGCTTGCCGAGAAGATTGGTAACCCACTTGCAGTAAGGGCAGTGGGCAAGGCGCTTTCAAGAAACCCCCTTCCCATAATACTTCCATGCCACAGGGTGATTGAATCTGATGGCTCAATTGGTGGATACTCATCCGGGGTTAATATAAAAGAGAGACTTCTAAAAATGGAGTATTACTCAAAAATAGGAGAAAAATAAAAAAGCCTGAACAATTCTTAAAATGACTAAGTATAAAGGTTAAGGCAGAGGAAGCCCTAAATGGTAACCTCTACAATGAAGCGTATGGATCCTAAAGAATTTAATTCAAAAGATGGACGAATTCTGCAGAGGACTCACCCCTGAACAGTCTAATATATTGAAAAAACTGAACTTTTCTCCACCACATAATTCTTCGCTGAAGATATCATTGCAAAAACCTCAAAATCAGCAACAATCCTTTCCTTCTTGAAATGTCCCCTCGCCACAGTAGAAGGCCTCAGGTCATTCATATATACCAGAGCAAAGAGTGTGTATTGGTAATAAATGGCATAATATCTTAGCACTAACTCATCTTTAGATGGAGTATACGAAATAGCTTTCATTTTCCTCCCTCAGAAAACAATAATAGAAAAGTAAGAAGCCCTCCCAAAACCAGCAAAGCCCTCTCTTGCTCTTCCTTTCTCAATTTTAACGATCTCACATAAAAGAGGTTGCCGAAGGCAATTTATCCGCCTTTAGGCAATGCGGCGGGCTTTTCTTGTTAGAGATAATACAGCTTCCATGTTACTTCTTGCCTTTCCATACCGCCCCTTGAATTACTGAGAATCTATCTTTAACTCCAAAATTTTTATACAAATTCTCAGTTACGGTTCCTGTTGGATAATTGGTTTTCTCTTGTATCGCCACGAGTTCTATTGCGACAAGCAAAAATTCTACTGTGAATTCTCCAACTTTATCTAATTCTTTGAAAGATTCAATGTGTTCAGCTCTAAAAAACTAAAGATCTGGTGGGAATGTAGTCACAGGTCTAATCTGACTTAGCATTGTCAGAATGTGCTCTCTTAATTTTAGAGTTAATGATGGATTATAAGCGTGTTTAACATACATCTCTACAATTAAATGAACATGCGCAGGTGTTCTTTGACGCTTATTTGGTTCTCTGAATTTTACTATAAAATCATAGGGAGACTGTTGCTTGCTCCCAGGATAAACTTCAAAACGTATACCTGCCCTCGTTGTATAAATGAGGTCATCCTCTTGCAATCTTTTGACTTTCCATATTTTGTAAGAGGACTTCAGATAGTAATAAATTGTCTTTAATAGGCTAAGAAGTTTCCTTATTTTTTCACCTCATAAACGAGTAGATATTGATGGAGTATTTTCAAATAATTTCTTGAGTGTTGAGTGTTTAAACTTGCCTCCTTTTGAGTAACACACACAATTTCCTTAAGCCATAAATTATCAAGCGTCAACATATCCACCACTTTTTTAGCAAGAGGTTCTATATATCCGTCTATCCTTACATCCTGTGTTTGAATTACTATAAACCCACCTTTAGTTATTGTAGGTATCTCTTGGCTTACAATTTCTTTTACTCTCTGCAAGTATAAATCAATGTTTGAGTAAGATGGATTATTATTTAAAAACGGTGATTTGATAAAAAGTAATCCTTTATTCCTTTTCCATTTATTCTCAAAAAAAGATATCTCGTTTTTGGAATCAGAGACAAAGGATATTGGGAAAATATGGGGACAACCACCATATTTTCCAAGAAAAAGTGCAATCTCTTCAGGCTTATATCCGGCAGAATTCAAGAAATAATATGGAAGAAATAATATGGGGGTTGTCCCCACTTTTTCCGTCCCCACTTTTTCCAAGAGCATCCTCTTCAAAGGAACTCCAACATCCATTTGGAATAGATTTTTTCATGAGGCAACGTTTTATCATTTCAGGTAGATTTTTATGTGAGGCAACAGGGATTATTTTTTCTTGACAAATATATAAATATATGCTAATATTTGCATATATGAAGATGGCACAGAGGATAGAGGCATTAAGGGTTATTGCTCATCCTGTAAGGATTGCTATTCTTGAGGAGCTAACAAAGGGCATAAAGTGTGTAAGTGACCTTGAAAGATTTCTTGAGATAAGCCAGCCTAATATCTCACAGCACCTTTCTGCGTTAAGACATGCAGGGATTATAGATTTTTTTGTTGATGGAAGGCTGAGATGCTATTTCCTGAAAAGCCCGCTGATTGTTGACCTCCTGCAGGTTCTTAAAAAGGATTACTCTAAGGAGCTTCCGGGTCCTGAATGTTGTCCTGTAACTAAAAAAGGAACATACCCTGTGGAAAGGAGGAGGTAATGCAGAGGGAGATTGTAATGTTTTTTACAACCACACCTTATAGCTTTGAAAATACTCATACTATCTTTAAACTTGCGGATGCTGCCTTGAGGAAGGATCATAAGGTCAGGCTTATTGCATCAGGTGATGGTGTCTTTTCTATAGTCAAAGGGCAACTTCCAAAGGCACTCTCTAAGTTAGAAGACCTTGTCAGCAGAGGTCTTAAGGTGGATATATGAACAGGTTGTATGCAGGGCCGTGGGCTTATGGCAGAAGATGCTATTGAAGGTGCAGGAATGAGCTCATTAAAGGGGCTTTACAATGTGATTAAGTCTAACCCTATATTTTTAAATTTCGGGGTATAGCCCAGATTGTTAATAAAAGCCTAAATTTATGAATGATATAAGGGGAGACAGCATGGGAACTGTTAGCATAATTTTAAGAAGACCTCCATATGGTAGTTGTGATGCCTCAGAGGCAATCCGTCATGCCTTAGGAGGAGTGACTACTGAAGAAATGGCTATAAGGCTGATACTCTTAGATGCTGGTGTCAATGCAGCAAGAAAAGGGCAAGACACATCCCGTACCGACTATTTAAACATAGAGGCTCAACTGAAGGATTGCATTGATATGGGTGTTAAGGTTTATGTAGATAAGATTTCATTGGATGCAAATCTTGAGAACAATGAGATTATAGATGGAGTGATTATTGCAAATAGCTCTGAGATTGCAAGACTTATTAAAGAATCAGACACAACAATGATATTTTAATGAGAAGTCTCTGTGTCAGTAAATAAAAAAACTAGCACTAAACACTAACACTGATAACTGAAGATAGGAGGTCAATGATGCTCGTAATGGTAAAGAGTGCCCCTGATACTCCTGAAGGTAAAAGAGGTGTTAAGCTGGCACAGGACATGGGTGCTCACCTGGTCTTACTTCAAAACGGTGTATATTTTGTCCAGAAGGAGAGATTTAAAGGCTTCTGTAGCAAGGTTTATGTCCTTGATGAGGATATGAGACTCAGAGGGATAAGGGGAGAAGACATAGAAAAAGGGATAAAAACAATCGACTACGATGGCCTTGTGGATTTAATGGCTGACGAGGACAAGGTTATCGGTATTTTCTGAGAAAACAACAAACAGCAAGGGGGACATGAAGAAGATTGTTGTTTTAGGCGGTTCCTTTGGAGGGCTTACAGTAGCCCTTGAACTCAGGCGGATGCTCGGCAAGGGCGTAGAGATTAGTGTTGTCAGCGATGACGGCAGGTTTGTGTTCCTGCCTTCGCTGCCATGGTTGATAATGGGCTGGAGAAAACCAGAGGATATTACACTCAAGGTCGGTGAAATTCTTAAGCCTAAGGGAATAGATTTCATCCATGAAGCTGCAAAGCAGGTCGACCCTGATGCATCAAAGGTTCTTACAGCTAATAGAGAAATACCGTATGATTATCTCGTGATTTCAACAGGCCCCTATCTTTCATTTGATGAGATACCAGGACTCGGGCCTGAAAAAGGCTATACAGACTGCACCTTTACCCTTGATCATGCTATAAAGGCTAACCTTTCATGGAAGAAACTTCTTGAAGAATTAGGACCGATAATCATTGGATCGGCTCAGGGCGTAAGCTGTTTTGGGCCTTCCTATGAACTCGCATTTGAGATGGACGCAGAACTGAGGAAGAAAAAAATGCGTCATAAGGTGCCGATTATCTATCTCACCTCAGAACCCTACCTCGGACATATGGGTGTAGGAGGGTTGGGTAATTCAAAAAGATTTTTAGAGGATGAGTTTGCAAATAGAGAGATAAAATTCCTCACAAATCAGGTTGTTGAGGAGGTTATTCCTAATGAGGTTAGGCTTAAAGACGGTAGTAAGCTTCCATTCAAGCTTGCGATGATAGCCCCTCCATTTAAAGGCGTTCCTGCTGTGGCACCCCTTGGAAATCCGAGGGGTTTTATACCTGTGGATAAGAATTACAGGCATACAAAATATAAAAATATTTTTGCTATTGGCGTAGCCATGGCTATTGCACCACCTGAGCTAACGCCTGTTCCAACAGGAGTTCCAAAGACAGGGTACATGACTGTTAAGATGGCTAAGACAGCAGCAGCCACAATTGCAGCCGAACTTAGAAACGAGGCCCCACCCTCGCCTGAGGATCTGTCGGTTGTCTGTCTTATGGATATGGGTAATACTGCTGCATACATGAAGGCAAAGCCAGTTCTTCCACCAAGGCAGGAATCAGTGCTTAAGAAGGGTATCTGGTTTAAGTCTCTCAAGGCTGGATTCGAAAGATATTTTCTCTGGAAAATGAAACACGGACTGAGCAATTTACCGTAAATAAAAGGAGGTTGTATGCGAAAATTTTCACTTGTTGAGTTTTCTGTTAAACATCCAAAACTGGTTGTGATCCTTTCAATAATCATTACCCTCGCCTTCATGACACAGTTTCCAAAGATGAAGACAGACACTAATCCCAAACACATGCTCCCCGACACATCCGATGTAAGGGTATGGAATGATGAGGTTGACAAGACATTTGCGCTCTATGAGGACATGATAGTTTTAGGGATAGTGAATGAGAAAGGCATACTCAATGAAGATACCCTCGGAAAGATCCAGAGGATTACCGATGAAATCCTGAAACTCAAGGGAGTTGCAGCAAGGGATGTCAATAGTTTTTCAACCATTACAAATGTGACAGCAGAAGCAGGACTTTTGAGAGTAGCCCCTCTTATGACAGAGGTTCCAAAGACCGACAGAGAGATGGAAACCCTCAAAAAGATGCTCTTTGAGAATCCCCTATTTGTTGACCGCATAATCTCAAAGGACGGTAAGACCACTGCTATATATGTGCCCCTCGAAAAAGGTGCAAATGGAAAAGAGATAGCAGACAAAATAAGGGAGATAGTAAAGAAAGAAAAAGGTGATGAGAAATACTATGTAGCAGGAGACCCTGTTGCCAGGGATACATTCGGGGCTGATATGTTTAAACTCATGGCCATCTTTTCTCCAATCGCAGGCATGATAATGTTCATTGCCATTTACTTCATGTTCAGAAATCTTTCACTTGCAATCTCGATGATGATGGTTGCAATGATAAGTATTATCTGGTCTATGGGATTACTTATCGGGCTTGGCTTCCCCATCCATATAATGAGTTCCATGAGTCCTGTATTTCTCATGGCCATAGCAACAGACAGCATACATATTTTTAATGAATACTATTTCCGGTATAGAGAGAAAAAAGATAAAAGGCTCGCAATCCTTGAAACAATGAATGCAGTGGGCCGTCCTGTCCGATACACTGCCCTCGCAACAGCAGCAGGATTTGCTGTGCTTATGCTCATGCACATAATTCCAGTTAAGGTCTTTGGAGGTCTTGTGGCATTTGGAACAATCGTTTTAAGAATTCTCAGTTTTAGCTTCATCCCCGCAATACTCACCTTCATAAAAGAGGAAAAGATAAAAAAGGCATCAGAGAGGGAGGATATTACTTTAAGCAGAACCGCACAGTTTCTAAGAAGTCTCGGCAGTTTCGGCGCACATAAGCCAAAGGCTACTGTCTTTGTCGGGCTCATACTTCTTGTGGTTGCAGTTATCGGGACAACAAAGATCGTGGTCAACAACAACATGGTCGAGTGGTTCAAGAAAAATAGTGAGATACGCATTGCTGACAGGGTCATGAACCAGGCCCTCGGTGGCACATCCCTCGGCTATGTTGTAGCAATATCCAGAGAAGATGATTTCATAAAGACACCTGAGGCGATGCGTTATATAGAAGGCATTCAGAGACATCTTGAAAAACTCCCTGTTGTTGGAAAGACAAGCTCTGTTGTGGATTATGTGAAAAGGATAAACCGTGTTCTCCACAACGATGACCCAAAATACGATGTTGTTCCTGAAACAAAGGAGGCAATAGGCCAGTATCTGTTCATGTTTTCCATGTCTGCAAAACCCTCTGACCTGGACAATGTTGTTGACTATCCTTTTAAGAGGGCAAATATCTGGGTTCAGCTCAAGACATGGGATGCACAGGCAATGAAGGATGTTATAAAGGCAGTTGAGGAATACAAGAAAACAAATCCAACACCGATGGAATTTAAGCCGGCAGGGATCGCATATTTCAATCTCGTATGGAATGACGCTGTTCTATGGGATATGTTGAGGGGTTTTATAATAGCCATGATAGTCGTCTTTGTCATCCTCGCCTTCAATTTCCGCTCTTTGAAATGGGCAGTGGTTGGCTATATCCCCCTTCTTTTCACAATACTGCTCATCTACGGAGTAGTGGGCTTTATAGGAAAGGACTTTGACATGCCGATATCCGTGCTTTCATGCCTGTCATTAGGCATGGCAGTTGATTTTGCCATTCACTTTATAAGCAGGTTCAAACAAAAGTTAGTCGAGAGTCAGCAGTCGGCAGTCGGCAGTCAGAATCAAGGAAAAGGACTATCGACTATCGACTATCGACTATTGACTGAGTCGCTATTATGGACTGCAGCGAGGCCGGGCAAGGGGATAATGCTTAATGCAGTGCTCTTTGCTTCAGCATTCTCTGTGATGATGTTTGCACCCCTGACTCCCTATATCACTGTAGGCGCATTTATTGTAAGCATGATGCAGCTGAGCGCAGTAATGACAATAATCTACTTGCCGGCCCTGATCACTTTAATGCAGGGCTGGCTACTCAAAGGAGGTCTGAAATGATTGAAAGATGGCTTAGAGGAATAGCAGGGATTTTTATATTAGTAAGTCTCGGACTTGCATATGTGCATTCTCCAAAGTGGCTTATACTTACAGCAGTTGTCGGGTTAAATCTTTTCCAGTCAGCATTCACAAACTGGTGACCAATGATGTCAATCCTCAGGGCTATGGGGATAAATAAAAAAAGTAGTCAGTAGACAGTAGTTAGTAGTCAGTAAAAACAAGGAGGTTTAAGATGAGAAGGTTTTTGGTCTTTTTAGTAATAATATTGTTTCCGCTTGAGGCGTCTGCCATTACTGCTGATGAAGTGATGAAAAAATCGCAGGAAGCCTTTCTATACCCCGGCAAGGACTTCAAGTCTCGGGTGATGATGAAGCTCATCAGTAAGGGCGGGCAGGAGAGGATAAGGGAGCTTACGATGTTGAGAAAGAATTATGGTGAATCTGGTGGAGACCAGAAGTATTTCATATACTTCTTCCAGCCTGCTGATGTGAAAGATATGACATTCATGGTTTATAAGTATCCTGTGAAAGACGATGACAGATGGCTCTTTGTGCCTGCAATTAATATGGTGAGGCGGATTGCTGCACAGGATAAGCGCTCAAGCTTTGTTGGCTCTGATTTCACTTATGAAGATGTCTCAGGAAGGGATATTGAAGACGATACCCATGCAATCGTGAAGGAAGAGAAGGTTGGAGCAAAGGACTGTTATGTAATAAAGAGCACACCAAAGGCTGCGGATGTGGATTACAGCTACAAACTCTCATGGATTGATAAAACTACTTTTCTACCTGTAAAGGAAGAATATTATGACAGGAGAGGCGAACTTTATAAAGTCTTTACTGCAGACGAGGTAAAGGATGTAAAAGGATTCCCTACGGTCACAAAGAGGACGATGAAAAACCTCCAGAGCGGACACAGGACAGAGGTTACATACATAAAATCAGATTACAACATTGGGATTGAAGACAGCCTTTTCTCAGAGCGTTACCTCAGACAGCCCCCAAAGAGGTGGATTGAGTGACAAACAGTCAAAAGGCATGAGTCAAAAGGCAGAAGTAAATTTTTGTCTTTTCGTATTAGTTCACCCCCACCCTAACCCTCCCCCATCAAGGGGGAGGGGGGCTGAACTAATATCTCTTTTCCTTATTCTTTTATTCAGTCTCGGCCTTTTTTCCCCATCATATGCTTTTGCTGCTGATATCTCTCTGCACGGCTTCTTTCAGGGCAATTATTCCTTCGGCACAAGGGCAAATCCTGACGGTGGTGATTTTAAATTGGCAGAGGAGAGGTTGCAATTAAAGCTTGATGCCTCAAAAGAGCCATTCCGTCTATTCATAAAGACCGATGCATTCTTTGACCACATTGATGAAAAAGGAGATGTAGAATTAAGGGAAGGTTATATAGACTACACAGCTAAAAAATGGGATTTAAGAATCGGCAGGCAGGTCATCACATGGGGGCTTGGAGATCTTCTCTTTATAAATGATGTCTTCCCTAAAGACTATGAGGCTTTCTTCTCGGGAAGGCCGATGGAGTATTTGAAGAAGGGAGTCGATGGAGTAAAGGTCGGTCTCTATCCAGTATTTGCCTCATTTGAATTTATTGCAGTGCCATTCTTTGAACCCAACAACTACCCGGATGCAAGAAGATTCCACATGTTCGACCCAATGCCGAATGTTACAAACAGGGAGGAAAAAGACCCCGCATCAAATTTCAAAAACACCGAACTCGCCTTGAGAATTTACAGGGGCATAGCAGGCTTTGATGCATCATTATATTTTTATCGCGGTTTCTTCAGGCAGCCCTGGATGATGCCAGATAACCCCATGATGCCAACAAAACTCTCCCTCTTTTATCCAAAACTCTCTGTTTATGGAGCAAGCCTTCAGGGAAGGGCATTGGAAGGTGTCCTGAGCGTCGAGACAGGCTATTATGATTCAAAACAGGATCGCTCTGGTACTGATTATACAGTGCCCAACTCCCAGACAAGGTTTCTCATTGGCTATCAGAGGCAGCTATGGGAAGACTTCACAGTGGGGCTCCAGTATTATATGGAATACATGCATGACTATTCAGAATATAAAAGAGCTCAACCGGCAGGATTCCCAAAAGACAGAAAACTCGAACAGCTTGCCACTGTGAGACTGACGCAGTTCCTGATGCATCAAAACTTGAGGCTTTCTCTCTTCTCTTTCTGGAGCCCATCAGATGGAGACTATATGCTAAATCCAGAGATAAAATACAACTTCTCTGACCATGTGTGGGGAGCAGTCGGAGGGAACATCTACGGAGGAGGTGAGAGGTGGAGCCAGTTCGGGCAGTTGGACAAAAATGATAACATTTACTTACAATTAAGATATGAGTTTTAGACAAAGATAACAAAGAATGTATCAGTTGAATATATCTCTATTTGGGGTGACATCCGCCGATCTGGTAGAGGGGGTAAAGATTGCCGACCTGCAAGATTTTACAGGGATGTTGTTATTCAGGCAGATATGAATCTGACTTTTTGAGTTGGTTGTGTAATAATATAGCATGAGCAAAAAGCTCTATGAGATACATGCTGATATATGTAAAACGCTGGGTAATGCTAAGAGGATTGAGATTCTCGATGCCCTCAGAGATGGAGAGTTAACGGTGAGCCAGCTTGTGGAGATTATGGGTATTTCCCCTGCTAATGTATCTCAGCATCTTGCAATTATGAGGCAGAAGGGAATACTTACAGCGCGGAGAGAAGGAGCTAACATCTATTACAGGGTGTCAAATCTTAAGGTAAATCAGGCATGTAATAATACCTCAAGTCCTCCTTAAACAGCTTGAAGAGGTGCCATCAAAAGTGCTGAGCCTATCTGCTGTAGGCAGAGAAATTACTCTAAGGTATCAGTGTAAACCGTAATCTCAACCCTTCTATTTTGCTCCCTGCCTTCTTTTGTATTATTTGGAGCAGCAGGGAGAGATTCTCCAAATGTAAGGACAATTATTTTGTTTCTGTCAATTCCTGCTTTTGTAGCCAAATAGGATGCAGTAGCCTCTGCACGGCTTCTACCGAGGGCAAGATTATACTTCTCAGAGCCAACATTATCTGTGTGCCCCGCTATAACAATAATTGAGTAAGGCTTATCCTTAAGCTCATGGGCTAATTTCTCAAGCATTTTCTCCTGTGCCTCTGTAAGCTGCCATTTATTAAAATTGAATTTAACATCACTATCCTTAAGGATAACCTTTTTTGCTATCTTAAGCCCTTCTACCTTTTTAAGCACAGCCTCTGCCCTGTCTTTTGCAGCCCTTGCATCCACCGCTATGACCTTTACATCATCAGCAAGATGTGAAAGCCTCTTTTCCATACCTTCAACTTTATCCCTCTGGGCTGAGGCTTCTTTTTCAAGCTCTGATGTTTTAGTTTCAAGCTTCCCCACCCTATTATCAAAGGGGGCAAACTTATCTTCCACATATTCCCTTACATATGCCCTTGTAGCGCATCCTGTAAGGAAAACTACAACTGATAATAACAAAACATTAAGATAATCATTTATTTTCATGGCTACCTCAACTGATGCAATATTGGTTTACACCTAAAATATGAATCAGGCGCTAAGTCCCTGTCAAGTAAAGTCTTGGGGTTATAACCTCTGAGTAATTACCCTTATCTCTTCTAATTTTCTCAAAGCCCTGCCTGAATCTATTACATCGGATGCTTTCTGGATGGCATCTGAGAAGCTCCTTACCATATCTCCTGCCATAAGTGCTACAGCTGTATTTATGAGGACTATGTCTCTTCTTGGCCCTTTTTTACCATTTAATATATCAAGGACTATTTTTGCATTTTCCTCTGCACTGCCTCCAAGCAGGTCCTCCTTCTTGGCCCTCTGAAGGCCAATGTCCTCAGGCGCTATGTAATATGTGTTAACCCTACCATTTTTTAGTTCTGATATCTTTGTCCTGTCCGTGATTGTTATTTCATCAAGACCATCTTCCCCATGAACAACAAATGCATGTATTGCCCCGAGATTACCAAGCACCTCTGCAATTGGTCCTGTCAGTTCGTCACTGAAGACACCCAAGACCTGTCTTTTAGCCTGAGCAGGATTTGTAAGTGGTCCGAGGATATTAAAGATTGTCCTTATCCCCATCTGACTTCTTGGAGCCATGGCATATTTCATTGCAGGATGAAACAATGGTGCAAATAAAAACCCGAAACCTGTTGCGGTAAGGCATTCCTCAACCTTCTCAGGGGGGAGGTCTATCCTTACGCCCAATGCCTCAAGGACATCTGCACTTCCACACCGGCTTGATACCGAACGATTTCCATGTTTTGCCACAGGGACACCACAGGCAGAGACAATCAGGGCAGAGACAGTAGATATATTAAATGTATGAGCCATATCACCACCAGTGCCACATGTATCAACGGTGTATTCTGGAGCCTTTATCTTTATTGCCTTCTCCCGCATCACCTTTGCCGCAGCTGTGATTTCCTCAATGGTCTCGCCCTTTATTCTTAAGGCTGTGAGGAATGAGGCAATCTGTGCATCTCCTGCCCTGCCTTCCATTATATCCCTCATTGCCTCACCCATCTCTTCCTGAGAGAGGTCTCTTCCCTCTACCAAGAGGTTGATTGCTTCTTTAATCATTGTTTCCCCTATTTAGACATCCATTATAGTTCATAAACTTAGGAGCTTTGACTCATCTTACCTGTGTTTATGTAAATTATCTTGGCACCCAGAGGATGCCCTTGTCAATTATATGCTCAATCCTCCATCTCCTTTTATGCAGTTCCCTTGCAATAAACCTCCTGTGACACCTCCACGGAAATCGCTCTGCACATATAATTACCGATAACTTATGGGTGGCAATAGCCTCTAATGCATTTATTCCGGATTTAAATTCATCCGTATGGGTATAGGGCTCATAACCACCTTTTCTAAAGCCTCCGAGCTCCTTTCCAAGATAGTGATATTCAAAACCCTCTCTCTTGAGATGCGGCTCAAGGTTTTCTTTTTTGAAATATTCAAATTTGCTCTTTGGAAAGCTCCTGACATCAATTAAGGCCTCAATATTGTAAGAATTAATTGTCTCAATGAAGTCCTCTATGCTTCGGTGTCCTGTGCCCAGGGTGTAAATTTTTTTTGATGTCAGCCCTGCCTGCAGTTTAGTTTTCATGTAAAGATATAACATTTTAATTAAAACGATAAACATCAATCAATTTTTCTCTTGACAGCAATCTATATTTACTGTATAGTAATATTACCTTTAATCTGGCCCTGAGAGGCTGGAAAGGGCTCCTGAAACAGGTTATAATCAATGAGTTAAAACCTTTTTCCTCTCAGGGAAGAAGGTTTTTTTATGCTCAAAGAAATACTTGGTAGCAAGGACATTGAGAGGGCACTCACAAGGATAGCCCACGAAATTATTGAGAAAAACAAAGGCATGGAAAGCCTCTGCCTTGTAGGTATCCAGCGTGGTGGGGTTCATCTCGCTAAAAGGCTTGCCTCACATATTGAATCTATTGAAGGCGGACATATTGAAGTGGGCGCCCTTGACATCACCCTTTATAGGGATGACATCTTTGTTAAAAAGGAACAGCCGGTGGTAAGAAGCACTGCCATCCCCTTTTCAATTACAGATAAAACAGTTGTGCTTGTAGATGATGTGCTTTTTACAGGCAGAAGCATCAGGGCAGCGATGGATGCAATTATAGATTTTGGTAGACCTGCCTCTATACAGCTTGCTGTGCTTATAGATAGAGGTCACAGAGAACTGCCTATAAGGGCTGATTATGTGGGGAAAAATATACCGACTCATCTGAATGACAGGGTTGAGGTGTATCTAAAAGAAGAAGGCAGAGAAGATAAGGTGATTTTAATCAGCAATGATTGTGATTAGTGCCAGTTAATAAAAAATACTGACACAGACACTGACCACTTACACTAACTATGCTTAAATCAAAAGACCTCTTAGGGATTAAAGAGCTTACAGCAGAAGAGATAAACCTCATCCTTGATACTGCATCAGGCTTTAAAGATGTGCTTACAAGAGATATAAAAAAGGTGCCTACGCTCAGGGGTAAGACTGTGGTAAACCTCTTTTTTGAACCCTCAACAAGGACAAGGACATCGTTTGAACTTGCAGCAAAGAGGTTAAGCACAGATGTTGTAAATTTCTCTGTTCCCTTAAGCAGTGTGGTAAAGGGTGAAAGCCTTAAAGATACAGCCCTGACAATTCAGGCATTGGGTGCGGATTTTGTGGTGATAAGACATAGCTCAGCAGGTGTCCCGCATTTCCTATCTCAAATACTTAAGGCATCTGTTATAAATGCAGGCGATGGAACCAATGAACATCCAACACAGGCGTTGCTTGATTTATTCACAATCAGCTCTTACAAGAAAAAAATAGAAGGGCTCAATGTGGCGATAATCGGAGATATTATGCACAGCAGGGTTGCAAGGTCCAATATATATGCCTTGACAAAATTAGGTGCAAAGGTAAGGCTCATCTGTCCACCCACACTTTTGCCTTTAGGGATTAATAACCTTCAGGTAGATGTGTTTGATTCTCTTGAAGATGGCATTAAAGGGGCTGATGTTGTCATGGCAGTAAGGATTCAGCTTGAGCGTCAGGGAAAGGGTTTTTTCCCCTCTCTGGAAGAATATTTTAACCTCTATGGGCTGACAGGTGAGAGACTCAGGCTGGCAAAGGAGGATGCAATTGTCATGCACCCAGGACCCATAAACAGGGAAGTTGAGATTGCAGGAGATGTAGCAGATGGCCCTCAGTCCGTAATCCTTGAACAGGTAACAAATGGTCTGGCTATAAGAATGGCAGTATTATATCTGCTTTCAGGAGTGAAAGAATGAATATCCTGATAAAGAACGGCAGGATTATTGACCCAGCACGGGATATTGATGGGACAGGTGATATATTGATTGAGGATGGAAAGATAAAATCAGTCAGGACTGAGGAAGAAGGGGTCAAGGGTCAGAGAGAAAATAAACTCAAGATTATTGATGCCAGAGGCATGTATGTTATCCCGGGACTCGTTGATATGCATGCCCATCTCAGGGAGCCGGGTTTTGAATATAAGGAGACAATTAAGACAGGGACAATGGCGGCCCTGAGGGGAGGATTTACAACTGTATGCTCAATGCCGAACACAGACCCTGTAAACGACAATAAGGCATTGACAGAGTTTATCCTCCGGAAGGCTTATACCGAGGGGGCATGTTGTGTTTATCCAATCGGTGCAATCACAAAAAGACTCCTTGGTGAGGAGCTTGCAGAGATGGGGATGATGAAAGAGGCAGGCTGTGTTGGTTTTTCAGATGACGGCAAACCTGTGATGAACAGTCTTATCATGAGGATGGCACTTGAGTATTCAAAGATCTTTAATGCACCGATTATCTCTCACTGTGAAGATTTAGCTCTATCCAGAGGTGGTGTGATGAATGAGGGGTTTCTCTCAACAACCCTCGGATTAAGAGGTATTCCAAATGCAGCAGAAGAGATAATGGTTGCAAGAGATATTATACTTAGCAAGCTTACAGGTGGAAGGCTCCATATTGCCCATGTCTCAACAGAGGGTTCTGTAAGATTGATCAGGGAGGCAAAGGCACGGGGTATAAATGTGACAGCAGAGACATGCCCCCACTATTTCTCACTTACAGAAGATGCGGTTAAGGGATACAACACGAATGCAAAGGTGAATCCTCCATTAAGGACAGAAAGAGATGTAGAGGCTATAAAAGAGGGATTAAAAGACGGCACAATTGATGTGATTGCAACAGACCATGCACCCCATCATATAGATGATAAAGAGAGGGAGTTTGACACCGCCTCTTCTGGAATCTCAGGCTTAGAGACTGCCTTAAGTTTAGGGCTCAGGCTTGTATGGGAGGGCGTCTTGGGCTTAAGGCAACTTATTGAAAAGATGAGCCTAAATCCATCAAGGATAATGGGGATTCCAAAAGGGACCCTATCAGAAGGTGCTGATGCCGATATTACAATAATAAATCCGAAGAAGGAGTTTGTGGTTGATTCAGGCAGGTTTCTCTCAAAGGGCAGAAACACACCTTTTGATGGATGGCAATTAAAGGGCCTTCCGATAACAACCATATCAATGGGTAAGGTCTACAGATGGGAATAAAGGCTCTGTTAGTTCTTTCAGACAGGACAGTTTTTGAAGGCTTAAGTTTTGGCTCAGAGGGTGAGACTATTGGAGAGGTTGTATTCAATACATCAATGACAGGCTATCAGGAAATCCTCACAGACCCATCCTATAAAGGACAGATAGTTGTGATGACCTACCCACAGATAGGAAACTACGGAATAAATGATGAGGATGTTGAATCAGGGCGTATTAATGTTGAGGGATTTGTTGTGAAGGAATATCTTGATTTCCCAAGTAACTGGCGCTCCAAAAAGACCCTTGCAGATTATCTTAAAGAAAACAATATAGTTGGCATTGAAGGGATAGACACAAGGGCACTGACAAAGCACATAAGGGACTATGGCGTGCAGATGGGAATTATTTCAACTGTTGACCTCAGTCCAGAGGGTCTTCTACAGAAGGTTAGAAAACATCCCGGGATTTCTGCCATTGACCTTGTGAAGGATGTGACCACAAAAAAGTCATATAAATGGACAGAAGGAGTGTGGAAATGGCGCACCCCTTCCCTAACCCTCCCTCCTCGAGGGGGAGGGATGGGTGGGGGGGATAACTCCGAACTCCAAACTCAGAACTCAAATCCCCCCTTACCCCCCTTTACTAAAGGGGGGCTGGGGGGGATTAAGGTTGTAGTCTATGACTTCGGTGTTAAATTCAATATCCTGAGAAACCTCTTTGATGCTGGATTTGATATCACAGTGCTTCCTGCTAAGACGCCACCTGAAGAAGTCCTTGAGATGAATCCTCACGGGATAGTCTTGAGCAACGGCCCTGGAGACCCCCAGACAGTTACTTATGCAATAAAGAACACAAAAAAACTTATCGGTAAAAAACCCATCTTCGGCATCTGTCTTGGGCATCAGATACTTGGGCTTGCAATGGGTGGAAGGACTTATAAACTAAAATTCGGACATCACGGAGGAAATCATCCTGTAATGGATCTTGCAACAGAAAAGGTTGAAATCACAGCACAGAATCACAATTACTGTGTTGATATTGAGAGTCTTAATGGTCAGGTAAGGCTTACACATAAAAATCTCTATGATGGCACAGAGGAAGGCATGAGACATGTGGAATTTCCCATATTCTCTGTCCAGTATCATCCTGAGGCAGGACCAGGACCGAATGATTCACGGTATCTATTTAAGAGATTCAGAGAGATGATAGAAGCAGGATAGTCTATGCCAAAAAGGACTGACATAAAGAGGATACTTATTATCGGCTCAGGACCTATAATCATAGGGCAGGCATGTGAGTTTGACTATTCAGGGACTCAGGCATGCAAGGCACTCAGGGAAGAAGGCTATAGTGTCATACTTGTAAACTCAAATCCTGCAACAATCATGACAGACCCTGAGGTAGCAGATGTCACTTATATTGAGCCACTCACAGCAGACATCCTTGAAATGATAATAAAAAAGGAGAGACCTGATGCCCTTTTACCAACAATGGGAGGGCAGACTGCCTTGAATTTAGCAGTAGAGCTTTCTGAAAAAGGTGTGCTTGAGAAATACAATGTTGAATTAATAGGTGCAAAACTAAATGCAATAAAAAAGGCAGAGGACAGGCTCCTTTTTAAAGAGGCAATGACCAAGATAGGGCTTGAAAGTCCCAGGAGTATGTATGTAAGTTGTGCTGAAGAAGGGCTCAGGGCAATAGGGCATATCGGTTTCCCTGCGATTTTGAGACCCTCCTTCACCCTTGGTGGGACAGGTGGAAGCATTGCCTATAACATAGATGAATACAGGGATTGTCTTGAAAAGGCGCTTAAAGTGAGCCCTGTGCATCAAGTCCTCATAGAGGAATCCCTGATTGGATGGAAGGAATACGAGCTGGAGGTTATGCGGGATTGCAAAGACAATGTTGTCATCATCTGCCCGATAGAGAATCTTGACCCCATGGGAATACACACAGGAGACTCCATAACCGTTGCACCCGCACAGACACTTACTGACAGGGAGTATCAGAGGATGAGGGATGCTGCAATAAACATTATCAGGGAGATAGGGGTTGATACAGGGGGCTCAAATATCCAGTTTGCGGTGAGCCCTGTGGATGGTCGCATGGTTGTAATAGAGATGAATCCGAGGGTCTCAAGGAGCTCTGCCCTTGCCAGCAAGGCAACAGGATTCCCTATAGCCAGGATAGCAGCTAAATTGGCAGTTGGATTGACACTCAAGGAGGTTCCAAATGATATAACAAAAGAGACCCCTGCATCATTTGAACCTACTATTGACTATGTTGTTGTGAAATTTCCAAGGTTTGCCTTTGAGAAATTCCCTGAGGCTGATGTAACCCTTACAACCCAGATGAAGTCAGTCGGAGAGGCTATGGCAATTGGTAGGACATTTAAGGAGGCATTGCAAAAGGCTATTAGAAGTCTTGAGACAGGAAGTTATGCCCTTGGGCATTTAAAGGCTGCCCATTCTGAGACAAGGGCAAAACTTAAGATTCCAAACTCAGAGCGCCTTTACTATATTGCCCATGCCCTGAGAGTGGGGATAAGTGTAAATGAAATACATGAACTAACAGGGATTGACCCATGGTTTATCTATAACATAAGGCAGATCATTGAATTAGAAGATGAGATAAGAAGGACTGCCGGTGGGGTTAAGAGAGAAGAAACCCTTAGTCTTGCACCTTATCTGATACCAAAGGGATTGCTAAGGAGGGCTAAAGAATATGGTTTCTCTGATAGGAGGCTGGCAGAACTCCTTGATGTGGATGAGAGTGTCATAAGGGGGCAGCGGAAAAGACACAGGATAACCCCTGTCTATAAGATAGTTGATACATGTGCAGCAGAGTTCAAGGCATATACGCCATATCTCTATTCTACTTATGAGAGACCGTTTTACCGGTTAACGAATAATCCCCATAACCCCCATTTATCATTGTCTATCGCAGAGGATGGAGGATTTGTGGAGTGTGAAGCCAGCCCCACAAACAGAAAGAAAGTCGTAATCCTTGGTAGCGGTCCTAACAGAATAGGTCAGGGAATTGAGTTTGACTACTGTTGCGTCCATGCTGTTTTTGCCTTGAAGGAGTTAGGGTATGAAACAATAATGGTCAACTGTAACCCTGAGACTGTAAGCACGGATTATGATACAGCGGACAGGCTTTATTTTGAGCCACTCACACTTGAAGATGTCCTAAACATCATTGAGATAGAAAAACCTGAAGGAGTCATACTACAGTTTGGAGGACAGACTCCCCTTAAGCTTGCAGTGCCCCTTGAGCGCGAGGGGGTAAAGATCCTGGGCACATCACCTGACTCAATAGACCAGGCAGAGGATAGAAAGCGGTTTAAGGAGCTTCTCCACAAGCTCAATCTCAGGCAAGCAGACAGTGATACCGCCATGTCAGTGGATGAGGCGGTGATTGCTGCAAAAAGGATAGGCTATCCTGTGATGGTGAGACCTTCATATGTTCTTGGTGGAAGGGCAATGGAGATTGTTTATGATGAGAGGAGCCTCAAGGACTATATGAAAAGGGCTGTTAAGGCATCACCGGAGTATCCTGTCCTTATAGATAAATATCTTGAGGATGCCGTTGAGGTTGATGTTGACGCTGTCTCGGATGGCATAGATGTAATAATAGCAGGGATTATGCAACACATAGAGGAGGCAGGCATCCATTCAGGGGATTCTGCATGCTCCCTGCCACCATACTCCCTTACACCTGAGATAATAAATGAGCTCAAGACTCAGACAGGGGCACTGGCAAAAGAACTCAATGTAGTGGGACTCATGAATGTGCAGTTTGCAATAAAGGAGAATGAAATCTATGTGCTGGAGTGTAATCCTCGTGCATCCCGCACAATCCCGTTTGTAAGTAAGGCGGTAGGCATACCATTTGCGAAAATAGCCGCAAAGGTTATGGTTGGGTTATCCTTAAAAGAATTAGGACTTACATCCGAAAGAGAGGTATCTCACATTGCTGTGAAAGAGTCGGTTTTCCCCTTTGACAAATTTTTAGGCGTGGATACCCTGCTTGGACCTGAGATGAAGTCCACAGGCGAGGTGATGGGAATGGACGAGGACTTTGGCAGGGCTTATTCAAAGGCACAGGCAGGGGCAAATAACAAGATACCTTTAAGCGGGAAGGTATTTATAAGTGTGAAGGATAGGGATAAACCTGCGTTGATGCCAATAGTAAGTAAATTACTGTCCATGGGTTTCTCAGTAATAGCAACTAAAGGGACAGCCTCCTATCTTAAAAAATACGGCCTTAAGGTTGAATCTGTTAATAAAGTGGAAGAGGGAAGACCGGACATTGTTGACCTTATAAAAAACAGGGAGATCCATTTTGTCATAAACACAGTTTCAGGCACAAAGGCACAGAGGGATTCATTTTCAATAAGGGAAGGTGTGCTTCGGCAGAGGATTCCCTACACCACAACCATTGCAGGGGCTATTGCAGCTGTAAATGCAATGGAGATAACGCTTAAGAGGGAGCTCAGCATAAAGGCATTGCAGGAATACCATAAGGCCTAAAATAAGAATTTCACTTTCAAATCCTGCTCAATTTTAAAAGGGTAAATTTCCATTCATGCCACAAAAAAATTTAGTAATTATAAAGGTTTTGCTACTATGCTGTAATTCAGCAAGATTTGTAACCCGCTGAAAATAATAGAAAACTAAATGTTCGTTTAAAGCCTGATACCACTTTATTTTATCTTTTGAAGAAGTGGCTAAGGCTGAAACCTCCTTTCTGTCAAGATTTTTCTGCCCTAAGGATGTTACCATTTTAAAATGTCACAGGTTATTACTATTTTGAAATGTCACATTTTGGTTATTCTCTATCTTAAAAATCTATTGAGATGGAGGGTAGCCTTTATGCGCTTGAACTTCTTCTCAGCCCTTAAGGGGGCAGCCACAGCCCACCTCTGAACCATACCTGCCTGTGCGTGTTCGCCTGCCTGTGCGTGTTCACCTGCAGATAGGCACGCAGACAGGTTGGCTGTCCTCAGAGGATTCTTTGCGTTCTTTTGCCCTGCTACCTTCTCGCATTCTGACTCTATCACTGCCCCAATAAGCATTAGCCTTATTTCCTGAGATAAGCCCTCTACTACTTCAGGGATGCCAGCCAGGACATCTGCTACTGGCAGAGGTAGTTCCAGTATGGCCTACCCATCCCTTATCTTTCCATTTGCCTTTTTTACCATCTTACGGTATCTTTTACTCATAGAAGCGGCCTCCTTTAAAAAGGTCGCTTCTTACTTCAACAACTAAAGGGATATCCTCGTAAGAATGTAAATAATAAAAGAATTTACAAGAGGGGGTGATTCAATTTGAAACTCAAGGTAGTGGTTCATAAGGCAGAAGACGGGGGATTCTGGGCAGAAGTGCCTGCAATACCAGGCTGTTTTACACAAGGGGATACATGGGAAGAGTTATTACAGAATATCTATGAAGCAATTGAAGCCTGCCTGTCTGTTGATACAGAAGAGATTCAATTAAAACCTGAAGATAAGGTGCTGGAAATTGCTGTATGAAAAGTATATCAGGAAAAGATTTATGCAGGATCTTGGAGAAAAAAGGTTGGCAGTTGAAAAACATACACGGAAGTCATCATGTTTACATGAAGGCTGGAAGAAAAGAGCGGATAAGCGTGCCTGTACATGGCAATAGAGATTTGAAACCGGGGTTGTTAAAGGCAATTATGAAAATTGCAGGAATTAGCGAAGATGAATTATAAACTAACCTAAAAGGCAAGTGTATAAAGTAGATTGGGATATTAAAACTGGCGGCGTAATTTTAACAGACAAAAATATTAGGATATTGTCCCTTCCTTTTGTTGAAGTAGGAAGGACTCTCTTATCCTTATATTAAATATTAAGCTGAAACCTCCTTTCTGTCAAGATTTTTCTGCCCCAAGGCAGCAATAAGTTTTGGTATTTCCCTATAACCCTTCACACGCTTAAATTTCCTCTCTGCCCTTAAAAGCGATGCTATCCCGACTTGTCGGGAAACCATATCCCCACCGCTCCACCTTTTAACTCGTCCAGTAATAGTGCGGGTTACGAAGAAGTCTGCCTGTGCGTGCACGCAGACAGGTTGGCTGTCCTTAGAGGGTTCTTTGCGTCTTTCTTGCCAGCTATACTTTCACATTCAAAATATGGGGGTTGTCCCTAGATTTCTCTTATGGAATACTGGGATTTACTTTACTACCGCATCTTGGTAAAATACTAGAGGATTAACAATGGATAAGATACCGATAACACCTGAGGGCTATCAGAAACTTGAAGAGGAGTTTCAGAGGCTCCTCAAGGTAGAGCGTCCAAAGAACATAAAGGCTATTGCTGAGGCAAGGGCACATGGAGACCTTTCAGAAAATGCAGAATATCATGCAGCAAAAGAAAGGCACGCATTTATTGAAGCCCGCATACGGGAGATTCAGAGAAAGCTTGCCCTTGCGCATGTAATAGACCCCTCCATGATATCACAGGATAGGGTTGCCTTTGGCGCAAAGGTAAAGGTCCTGGATATGGCTACGGGCGAGGAAAAGACCTTTACCCTTGTTGGTGCGGATGAGGCTGATGTCAAGAATTGGAAGATTTCTATCAACTCTCCTGTTGGGAAGTCACTTATAGGAAAATCAATAGGCGACACTGTGGTAATAAAGACACCTGCAAAAACCATGGAGTATGAAATCTTAGAGATAAGTTTTGGATAGGCTCTTTCAGGCATCCATAAAGGAAAATAAAAGACTTACAGAAGACCATTACATTCTTACCTTCTGTCCCTTTAAAAAGACCATTAAGCCAAGACCAGGGCAGTTCTTTATGCTTGGTGTTGACAGGAGCCTTGACCCATTACTTAAACGCCCATTCAGCCTGCATAGGATATTAGGAAAGGATTTTCAGATACTTTACAGGGTGAGGGGAAAGGCAACTACTATACTAAAATATAAAAAGACTGGAGATATCATTAATGTCCTGGGTCCACTGGGAAATGGTTTTCCCGGATTAAAGTTAACCATGAATGAAGTTCATGGTAAGCCAATCCTTGTTGCAGGAGGGCTTGGTGTTGCTCCACTTTTTTCACTTGCAGAAAGTATTAGAGATAGAAAGCCTTTATTTTTCTTAGGTGCAAAAAGCAAAAAAGAACTTCTCTGTGTCAATGAATTAAAGGGTATAGGGATAAGACCCATTATTGCTACAGATGATGGCTCAGCAGGTAGAAAAGGCACAGTGTTAAATGTCTTGGAAGATTTTCTTACCCATCAGTCCTCCATCACTTCTCACTTACTTTATGCCTGTGGTCCCAGAGAGATGCTTAGAGAATTGGCTCTTTTAGTAAAAAAATTTAGAATAAAGGCATATGCAGCCTTTGAGGAAAATATGGCTTGCGGTATCGGTGCGTGCCTAAGCTGTGCAATAAATACCCGCGAGGGTTTTAAACAGGTATGTAAGGATGGACCTGTATTCCCATTGGAAGAGATTGTATGGTGAAGTTAAAATTATTGTATTAGTATGAACTTATCAGTAAACATAGGAAGGCTAAAACTCAAAAACCCTGTCATGACTGCCTCAGGGACATTCGGTTATGGAGAGGAGTATGCAGAATTTATTGACTTGAGCAGTCTCGGTGCAATTGTTGTAAAGGGACTTTCCCTAAAGCCAAGAAAGGGAAACCCTCCACCACGGGCTGTAGAAACACCGGCAGGGATGCTGAATGCTATAGGTCTTCAGAACATCGGCATAAAGGCATTTATAAAGGATAAGCTCCTGTTTCTCAAGAAGTTTAATACAGCGGTGATAGTAAATTTCTTTGGTGATACAGTAGAGGAATATGCTGAGGCAGCAAAACATCTTACTGACACAAATGGTATTCATGCCTTAGAGATGAACATCTCATGTCCAAACAGGGAAGCAGGATGGGCTGTTTTTGGAACAGACCCTGAGATGACTTTTAAGGTAGTAAGCAGGGTAAGGAAGGTAACGCACCTTCCCCTGATTGTAAAGCTCTCACCAAATGTCACAGACATCAGGGTAATTGCAAAGGCAGCAGAGGACGCAGGCGCAGATGCTATCTCACTGATTAATACAATCATAGGAATGAGCATAGATATAAAAACTAAAAGGCCCCGTCTTGCAAATATTATAGGCGGGCTCTCCGGACCAGCAATAAGACCCATTGCAGTAAGGATGGTGTGGGAATGTTATAAAACTGTGAGTATACCGATTATAGGCATGGGAGGGATAATGTCTGCGGAGGATGCCATTGAATTCATCCTCGCAGGCGCCACTGCAATAGCAGTGGGCACTGCAAACTTCATAAATCCTATGGCAACAATGGAGATTATTTATGGCCTTGATAAATATCTGACCGAAAAGGGTATTAACGATGTCAAAGAACTGATAGGGGGTATGTCCTCAGACCTGCACCTCGGAGGTGCAGGTCTGGTATTAATTTGACTCAGGTAAGACGGTAATAGTATTTTTTTAATAGAGATTGTTCTTGTAAAAACTCGTGAGAATTTTTATGACATTCTCAAAAGAATGTTTAGTGGAAAATAATCTTTGAAGATATGTTAGAACGCCCTATTATTACCCTTACCACAGATTTCGGACTCAAGGACCCATTTGCTGGTATAATGAAGGGAGTTATTTCAAGGATAAATCCAAAGGCAGATGTAATAGATATCTCCCATAACATAGCTCCACATAATATCCTTGAGGCATCCAGGATAATTGCATTGAGTTATAAATACTTTCCACCCACAACAGTGCATGTGGCCATTGTTGACCCCGGAGTTGGTAGTTTGCGTAGGCCCATACTGGTTTGTGCAGGAGACTATTATTTTGTAGGACCTGACAATGGAATATTTACCCCTATTTTTGAAGAACATGTAGATGCCCTTAAGGTTTTGCATATAACAGCTTCTCACTACTGGCTACCCCTTAAAGGCTCTACATTCCATGGCCGTGACATATTTGCACCGGTTGCTGCATGGCTTTCAAGGGGTGTTGATTGTTCAAAATTTGGTGAGGAGATAAAAGACTTTGTGAGGCAGGAGCTACCTCAGCTTGCAATATCAAGGAATTTCATTGAAGGAGAGGTTGTCTATATTGATAATTTTGGTAACGGTATAACAAATATCACAGAGGAGGAGATGAACAAACTCATTTTAGAGTCACCAAAAGAAAGATTTAAGGTCCTTTATAGAGGACTGAAGATGCCTTTATCAGCTTATTATTCAGAGTCTCAGGGTTCAGGGCTTTCAGCGGTAATAAACAGTTCAGGGTTTATTGAACTCTTTCTCTTTAAGGGTAATGCCTCTAAGGAGTTCGGCATAAAGATAGGTGATAAAGTCGGTGTAACGGTGGTATGAAGGGGTAATTTCATGGAAAAGATACTGGTAACAGGTGGTGCAGGGTTTATTGGCTCTCATATAGTTGACAGGCTGATTGATAAAGGCTATGAGGTTATTGTGGTGGATGACCTTTCAAGAGGTAAGGAGGAAAATATCAACAGGAAGGCTAAATTCTACAAACTAAGTATTCAAGATTCAAATTTAGAAGCCGTCTTTCAAAAGGAGATGCCTCACTATGTCAATCACCACGCTGCCCAGATGGATGTGCGTTGTTCGGTCTCTGACCCCATCTTTGATGCAAGGGTAAATGTATTGGGCACAATAAATGTCCTTCAGAATTGTATTAAATATAAGGTGAAGAAGGTAATCTTTGCCTCATCAGGAGGCGCCATTTATGGGGAGCAGGAGAGTTTCCCTGCCAGAGAAGACCATCCCCTAAGACCAATCTCTCCCTATGGGATAAGTAAGTTAGCAGGTGAACATTATCTACACTATTATAAAACAGTCTATGGACTGGACTATGTGTCATTGCGCTATGCAAATGTTTATGGTCCCCGTCAGGACACTATGGGTGAGGCAGGTGTTGTGGCTATCTTTATCCAGAAGATGCTCAATGGAGAACAACCAATAATCAATGGGGATGGGGAGCAGACAAGGGATTTTGTATATGTTGAGGATGTGGTTGAGGCTAATATCTTGGCAATGATGAATGATACCTCAGATGGCATATTTAACATTGGCACAGGTATTGAGACATCGGTCAATCAAATCTTTAATCTTCTAAGATGGATTATAAACCCCTATATTGAGAAAAGACATGGTCTTCCAAAATTAGGTGAGCAACGAAGGAGTGTGCTTGAGTGTAGGAAGGCAAAAGAGGCTTTACAATGGCAAGCCAAAACCACACTCAGCGATGGTTTAGAGAAGACCTGCAGATATTTTAAAAATTTATGATAGTAATCCCTGCAATAGACCTCAAGGACGGCAGATGTGTGAGGCTCCTTCAGGGCAGAAAAGAGGCAGTTACAGTTTATTCTGAGGACCCTGTGTCTGTAGCAAAACACTGGGCCAGCCTCGGGGCAGAGTTACTTCATGTTGTTGACCTTGATGGGGCATTTACAGGTGAGCAGAAGAACCTAGATGTAATTGTGCAGATAAGAAAGGCAGTGGATATTCCTCTTCAGGTGGGAGGAGGTATAAGGGATATATCAAGGATAGAGATGCTTGTCAATCTCGGGATAGACAGGGTGGTAATTGGCACTATGGCTACAGTTGAGCCTCGGGTGGTGAAAGAATCCTGTGAAAAATTTCCAGGGAAGATTCTTGTCGGGATAGATGCAAAGGGCGGAGACGACTCATACGGGGAAGGAAGGGTAGCTGTTAAAGGCTGGGTGGAGGTAACCCAATTGAGTGCCCTAAATTTTGCAAAGGAGATGGAAGCACAAGGGGTAGCAGGAATAATTTACACAGACATATCAAGAGATGGCATGCTATCAGGACCAAATATTAAGGCAATAAGAAGAATGGTCAATGGGCTTGAAATACCGGTTATTGCCTCAGGTGGTGTCTCATCAATTGATGACATTAAAAACCTCATGAAGATAAAGGGCCTCTGGGGGGTAATAGTGGGGAAGGCATTATACTCTGGCGCTGTTGATTTAAGAAATGTCTTTATTGTTAGATGTTAGCTAAAAGGATTATACCGTGTCTTGATGTCAGAGATGGCAGGGTGGTAAAGGGGGTGAGTTTTCTCAATCTCAGGGACGCTGGAGACCCTGTTGAGAATGCGAAATTCTACGATGCGGAGATGGCAGATGAACTTGTATTCCTTGACATAACAGCCTCACATGAGAAAAGAAAAATTATCCTTGATGTCGTTGAAAGGACAGCGGATGATGTCTTTATGCCTCTTACTGTGGGAGGGGGAATCAGGACGCTAAATGATATAAGGGACCTTCTTAACTCAGGCTGTGATAAGGTTTCTATTAATACCTCGGCTGTCCATGACCCCTATTTCATCAAAGAGGCCTCTGAGAGGTTTGGGAGCCAATGCATTGTTGTTTCAATTGATGCAAAAAGGGTTACATGGAGGTCGGGGACGGCTTGTGCCGAGCTGGCAGGTGCTACTGAAGAGCCATGGTTTAGCGATCCAGCTTTAAAAGATGTAAGACTTGAATATCCCGACATAATCTCCCCTCACCCCCCTTTATGGGCTATATCAACGCATGGTGGCAGGAGGATGAGGCTCATTAATGCTGTGAAATGGGCTAAGAAGGTAGAAGAGTTAGGTGCCGGAGAGATTCTACTTACAAGTATGGATAGGGACGGGACAAAGGATGGCTATGACATTGAACTGACAAGGGTAATATCCGAGAGTGTATCAATACCTGTAATAGCCTCTGGAGGTGTAGGGACACTTGAGCATTTATATGAGGGGCTTGTTTACGGTAAGGCAGATGCTGTCCTTGCCGCATCTATTTTTCACTATAGGGAATACACAATCAGGGAAGCAAAAGAGTATCTCAAGGCAAAAGGGGTGCCTGTACGATTGTAGTTGCGGCCCTTAGTCAATGCCCTTCCTCAAAAGGAAGTGATGAATTTTCTTTCCCCTCTTTTTAGACTCAAGGGGTTGTATCCTGTATCTATTTAAGAGGTCTTCCTGAGGAGGATTTGCTACGATAGTGTATTTAAAACCATCTCTGGATACGCTAACATCTACAAAAGGTAAATGCTTTGCATCAGAGTATCTTACGCAGAAAGATGCAGCAAGGCGGAGTGCCTCTTCTTGAGCAGTGCCTACAATAATGGTAATAGGGCTTCCATAGCCTTCTACCTTCAATACATAGTCTTCCACGCCTGCTATGGATAAAAGTGTCTCATTCTCTTTTTTGTCCCTGCCAACAATCACCTTGCATTCTGCAGAGACCCTGAAGTGTCTTCCTATCTTCAAAAGGTTTATGTCTTTAAACTCAGGGTCTTTGTTATAGGTTAAGAGTTCTTTTAATCTGTAAGAGTATATCGGGTCTGTAAGCAGACATCCGCCTGCCGGATTGGGATAATCTGTAAGTCCAAATTCCTTAGCAAGTGCCATCTGTGGTTTTCTTGAGCGCCCACTGAAGCCATAAAGTCTATTCCTATCAACAATCCCCATCTGTTCAGGTATAGTTGGTTTCAGGAGTCTGGCACTGAGTGGTCTTAAGGCATAACCCTCAAGTCCTGCCTCTCTATCAATTAATGGAAATGTCTCCCTTCTCTGGCTCATCGGTCTCTGCCCCAGCACCTCACCTGTGATTATGAAATCGGCATCAATCATGTGCATCAGCTCTTTTGCCTCTTTTAACATTAAGATCCTACAGTCAATGCATGGGTTCATGTTTTTACCATGCCCGAATTTTGGGTTTTTGACAATCTCAATAAATTTATCTGCTAAATGATAAAGCTTCACCTCAAAGCCAAATTTCTCTGCAGGAGAAAAGGGACCCTTAGAGCATGAAGACCTATCCGAGATGTCACATCCAAAATATGTAAGGAATGTGACAGCAGTTACCTCAATCCCCTGTCTCATGAGAACGAGGATGGCGAGTGTGCTATCCAGTCCTCCTGAAAAGAGTGCTACTGCCCGTGCCATTTATTAGGTTTTCCCATTTAGTTGCTAAGTAGGGTTTAAGCCCCGTATTTAATACGGTTCAAGGATTCATGGGTTCAAGTGTTTGTTTTCTTTTTAAATATACACCATATACGATTTGTGATACAAGATGCTATAAAATATAGCTGATGGATATACGCAGATTTCTCTCAAATATATTTCTATTTAGTTCTTTTACTGAAGAGGAGCTTGCCTACCTTGAGTCTTCCGCCTCTTTAAAAAGGTTTCCTAAAGGCAAGGAGGTATTTTTAGAGGGGATGGATGCCAGTGCATTCTTTGTTGTTGTCTCAGGGAAGGTCAAGATTTATAAGCTCTCCCCTCATGGCAAGGAACAAATCTTACATATCCATGGTCCTGGAGACCTTGTGGCAGAGGCTGCTATATTTGACTCCATGCTCTACCCTGCATCCTGTATGGCATTAGAGGATTCAACCCTTGTGCGCATCCAGAGAGAAGGATTTTTAACCCTTATAAAAAGTCATCCGGAGCTGGCACTGAAGATGATGAGCGGTTATTCAAGGAGGTTGAGGCAGTTTGTTTCAAAGATTGAGGAGCTATCACTTAAGGATATCAAGTCAAGGCTTGTCAGTTATTTATTAGAGAACAGTATGGTTGAAAATAATACCACCGTCTGCCGACTTAAATATTCAAAAAAAGAGCTCTCTGCACTGCTTGGAACCATCCCTGAGACACTCTCAAGGGCACTGACATTTCTTAAGCAGAGGAATCTTATTATTGAGGAAGGTAGCACAATCATCATCCCCAACCCTGATAAATTAAAAAATATCTTCCTCTTGACTTAAGTCAAAGACTTCTGTCTTCCCCTGAGCTATCCTTTAATCAAAGATGCATAAAGGACAAAGAAAACATACAAGATGGCATTTAAAAGAAAAGAGGAGGTTCATTGCCGATAACGGGAGGGAGGCTGAGTTTTATCGAGGCAGTGTGTAATGAAAAGCGGATTATTCTCAAAAATCCTGAAGGGGGTGTTTATGAGTAATAAGGCTGTAAAAAATCTTTTCATCTGGGGCAGTCTCTTCTTCTTTGCTATCTTCGTTGCCCTTACGTTTGACACCATGGGAAAACTTGATAAGAGGGCTCCAGAGATAACAGCAGATGTGAATGCAGGGAAAATGGTCTGGCACAAATATGACTGCATCGGATGCCATACCATTTTGGGAAATGGCTCTTATTTTGCGCCGGACATGACAAAAACCGCTGAGAAGAAACCAAAGGAGTACCTTAAGAAGTTTCTGATGGATCCAAAGGCTGTTAATCCAAAGGCATCAATGCCTAAACTTGGAATAAGCCCTGAAGAGGCTGACAAACTGTTAGCATTCCTTGAATGGACCTCAAAGGTAGACACCAACAACTGGCCCCCAAAACCAATTCTTGCCACGGCAATAAGCGTTGGAGGAAGAGAGCTTACAGAAGGTCAAAAACTCTATCAGTCTCTCCGCTGCTCAGCCTGCCACATGATAAACGGAATCGGAGGTAGAGGAGCTCCTGAGCTTACAAATGTCGGTAGCAAAAGAGACAGGGCATGGCTTATAGGCTATTTAAAAAACCCATCTGCATATGTGCCCAATTCTGTAATGCCTGCTTTTGGGCATCTAAAAGAAAAAGAGCTTAATGACTTAGTAGATTACTTGCTTACACTTAAACAAGAGGTGAAAAAATGATGATAAAACATGAAAGTCAAAAAATAGCGCAGAATTTCTATACATTTGCCATCCTTCTGTTCCTTGTGCAGGTAGTGGTCGGCGTAATAGCAGCCGTTCAGTTCATCTGGCCCGACTTCTTTATACTGAACTTCAACACCATAAGAACGCTTCATATCAACGCCCTTGTGGTGTGGTTACTTGTGGGGTTCATGGGCGCAACCTATTATGTTGTCTCTGAAGAATCAGACACTGAGTTATGGAGCCTTCCCCTTGCAAAATTTCAGTTCTGGGCAACGGTCGCAACCGTCATCACAGTGGTTCTGGGATACATTATTATGGGATTATACCCCCAGGCAAACATCCTTGTATTCGGCACACGGCTTTTAAATGAAGGCAGGGAATATATTGAGGCTCCACGCTGGGCAGACATCCTAATTGTCATATCATTTCTCTTGTTCCTCCTGAACTGTTTTATGACCGTGCTCAAGACAAAGAAGTGGACAGGCATTCAGGGTGTTCTACTCGGCGGCCTTGTTTTCCTTGCCCTCATGTATCTTCCCGGCATGATCTACACAAAGAGCATGGTAAAAGACCAGTTCTGGTGGTGGTGGGTTGTGCATCTCTGGGTTGAGGGCTCTTGGGGACTAATCGCAAGCGCACTGCTTGCCTTTATGTTGATGAAGCTTGTCGGAGCAAGGAGAGAAGTAGTTGAGAAATGGATGTATGTTGAAGTGGGACTTGTCATGTTTACAGGAATCCTTGGCACAGGCCATCATTACTATTGGATAGGGACACCTGAGTACTGGCTCTGGGTCGGCGGGATATTTAGCTCGCTTGAGCCTATTCCATTGCTCATTATGCTATGGGATGCCTTCAGGACAACAAGGGAATACAGAGAGGTTACGAATAAGGTGGGTTTATTCTATGCGGTTGCACATGTGATACTCTATTTTGCGGGCGCAGGGTTATGGGGTGTGATACACACATTACCGCAGGTCAATAAGTGGACACATGGAACTCAGATAACAACAGCCCATGGACACCTTGCATTCTACGGCGCATACGTCCTTCTTGTAATGGCAATGATCTATGTCACGCTTCCGGCAATCAGGGGTGTTAAGGAATTTAATTCATCAAGGGCGTATCAGTCTTTCTGGTGGCTGACAATCTCAATGGTTTTCATCGTTCTTACAATAACAGGTGGGGGGATGGTGCAGACATATATGGAAAGGCTTATGGGGCTTGACTATGTTGCTGTCAAGGCAACTTACAATCTCTGGTTTTGGATATTCAGGGCGATATTCGGTGTAAGCTTTCTCATTGGTGTGGGGATATTTGTAGTGGACTACTTCAAACTTGGGAAAGAAACTACTGCCCCTGCATGACTCTGTTGAGCTAGATGAAGCAGAAGGCTGTGGCTATACTATGGAGTATTCTTGCAGTCGGTATGTGCTTAAAAAATAGGGAGGTTAAAGATGAAAAGAAATATAGTTGTCATCAATGAAGAACTATGCGATGGCTGTGGTAGGTGTGTGACTGCCTGTTCAGAGGGTGCCCTACAGATAGTTGATGGCAAGGCAAGGCTTGTTAAGGAGGATTTCTGCGATGGATTTGGAGACTGCATCGGCGAATGCCCTACAGGTGCACTGGTCATAGAGAAGAGGGAGGCAAGGGCATTCGATGAAGAGGCAACAAAGGAGTATCTTCTAAAGACAAAGGGTAAAGAGGCGGTATTGAGGATGGAAGAGGCACAAAAAAGGCATAGCGTTAAAAAGGATGTAACCCTGCCATGCGGCTGTCCTAGCAGCCTGGCTCAGACACTCAACAGGACGGAGACTCCCCCATCTACCTATCCAAAGATAGAGTCTAATCTCAGGAACTGGCCACTACAGATAACCCTGCTTCCACTTAAGGCTCCATATTATGAAGGTGCGGATTTGTTAGTGGCTGCTGATTGTTGTGCTTATGCATATGGTGGTTTTCACAGTGACCTTATTAAGGGGTATACGCTGGCAATCGGCTGTCCAAAGCTTGATGATACCGTGGCATACCTGGAGAAACTGACGGCTATATTTAGCGAAAACGATGTGAGATCTGTAAGAGTGGCATATATGGAAGTGCCATGCTGTATGGGGCTGGTGAGACTAATTGAGGAGGCAGTAAGAAAAAGCGGAAAGAATATTCCTGTGAGGAGGGTAAAGATAGGTATCAAGGGAGAGATATTATCCAGCAATTAGTATTCTTCACATGTAACCTGAAAATATTTTGCCTCATGGTCGCAGGAAGGGCATTTCACCGGAGGTTCTTTGCCTTCATGGACATATCCACATTTTCTGCAGACCCAGTAGACCTCTCTATCTTTCTTATATATAGTTCCACCTTCAATCTCCTTCAATAACTTTTTATACCTTTCCTCGTGGTGTTCCTCTGCCCTGGCAATTGCCCTCAGGCGTTTAGCAATCTCCGGAAAGCCTTCCCTCTCGGCAATATCTGCAAATTCAGGATACATTATGGTGTTTTCATAATTTTCTCCGGCAATTGCTGCCTTAAGATTTTCTACAGTATTTCCAAGCGTTGTTGGCACCACCGCTTCAACAATTATCTCATCATATAATCCCCCCAGCCCCCCTTTTTCAAAGGGGGGTGAGGAGGGATTAATACTTTTCTGCTTTAATTCGTTAATCAGCCTGAATAGCCACTTTGCATGTTCCCTCTCATTATCCGCCGTGATAAGGAAAATCTCTGAAATCTGCTCAAACCCTTCATTCTGGGCAATCTTTGAATAAAATGTGTAGCGGTTTCTTGCCTGGCTTTCGCCAATGAATGCCTTTGTCAGATTTTCAATCGTCTTTTTCATGTTGACCTCCTGTTGGTTAACGATTTACCTCACCCTCACAAATGCCTCTTTCGGGGCATTGCATACAGGACACTTCCAATCCGGAGGGAGTTCCTCAAAGGGGGTCCCTTCAACTGTCTCATCATATTCATAACCACAAATTGTGCACATCCACATACCAGCCCTCTCTACTGGAATTTCCTATGATACTCTTTTACCTTTTTTGCAAACCCTTTACCGAACTCATAGCATTGTTTTTCATCCCCCTCCCCATCCATAACTTCCAAATGCTCCGACAATACGGTTTTTAGGTCTGAGACCTCTCAGATGTGTCATAAACTCCGCTTACGATTGCTTTATAGCTAAAAACTCCTCACGGGCTTTAATTTGAGCCTCAAGACGAACATCGTTTATGTGTATAAAATATGTGTTTGCGGCTCCTGCAATATTTAGGTCAAGGGCATTATTTTTAGCCATTCCTTCTATTACCTTTAAAGATTCCTCTCCACTCAGCCCTTTTCTGTAGGGTCTATCCTCTGTTATGGCAGTAAAGACATCTGCCACAGCCATAATCCTTGAGCCCATTTGTAGTTCACTGCCTTTCAGATGAAATGGATAGCCTTTACCATTAATCCTTTCGTGGTGGAGTGAGCCCCATGCGTTAATGGTATCAAACCCTGTTATTCCTTCAAGTATCCTATATGAATGATAGGCATGACTTTTCATTACATTGAATTCATGTGTGGAGAGTTTATCAGGTTTTTCCAAAATCTCTGAGGGGACAGCTAATTTACCAATGTCATGGAGATAACCTGCAACCCTCATCATCTTGCATTCTGTTTCTGAAAAGCCTATCATCTCTGCCAATACTGTAGCTACTGCACTTACCCCTGCTGAATGAACTGCTGTAAAAGGACTCCTGTAATCTACAATGTGGCTAAAAAGTCTTGTGATATTTAGAAGTTCTTGGATATTTAATTCAATATTGGGTAGGAGGTCTCTGTCCAGGATTATCCGCTCAATCTCAGGAGAGATTGTATCAAACCAGAAGTATTCTTTCATTGTAAGATTTTCAAAGGCCTCAACAAGCTCTGGCACAAATACCCTGTTGGAGTGTGACTTGATTATATCCATTATAGCCTGTCTCTGACTCAGGACTTCTGCCTCTTTATTAATAAGCGCATCTATCCTGTCAGCGAGATGAATAGCATGACTGCTTATAGGGACATCTTCTCCGTGAAAGTATTTACCATCTCCTTCTGCCCACGAAATATGATGATAACGGATGAGCTTTGAGATATCTGAAAATAGGGGGAAGTCCTTAATAAGCAGGTATCCCTTTTCAGCATGCTGATAAGGGTTTTCAATCTCAAATTTAATGATATTAAGTCTTTCCTTTAAAGAGAAGGCACCGATGTCATGAATTGTTGATGCCAGGAAGATATTGCTTATCTCCTGCTGTGAGAGTCCGAATTCTTTTGCTATCTCACTTGCAATAATAGCCACCCTTAAGTGGTGGTTTGCTATCTTTGGGTTTACAAAATCCAGTGATTTTGAAAGGGAAAGGATCAGGTCAGATAGTTTTATTCTAATATTGCTGGGTATCATACATAGAGGTCTTCTAAAAATTTCTCAAATTTTATTTTTATATCATATTCTAATTTACATATTGTCAACGATCCATTGACATACACATATCCGCACCTCCTCATGATCATATTTCGGTTTTTAAAAATGTCCCTAATGCCTTATCCACTTTACCTATATGGTTTGTCAACCAATCACCGAGTAACTGGATCACACCTATCACGGCAATAAGTCGTTTTCCGCTCATCTCTAACTCCATTTTTAAATCAGAACACTTCTTTAGGAAGATTTCATGTTGAGCCTTATGGGATTTGGATTCCGGGTAGTTATAACGGTCCATAAATCTTTCTTCCGTTCCAAAATGGTGAATTACATAATCACTCAGGAACAACATTACCTTATCTATTATCTCCCTTCCCTTGCCCTGTGTGCAGGCATCATGTAATTCATTGATTCTCTTAAATAACTCTTTGTGCTGGTCGTCTATCTCTTTGACGCCAGTTGCTAAGTTTTCAGTCCATTCAATTGGCATACTACCTCCCTTCCAGTTTTAATGGGGAAACATTCATCGGTTTATCAGTATTTCTTTGTAATGATTTACCTCTGTGCCTTTTGATACGCCAATTTCATGTTCATTGATAAGTTCCATTTCTAAACCTCCTCCTTTTAACTCAAAACCTCCAAGCATATCTTTGGGAAGACCGAGATTAAATTCCTTGTGTATATCAACAATCCTTTTGCATTTTACACATATAAGATGGTGGTGAGGTATAGTAGCAGGGTCATACCTTTTTTTGTTCGGGTCTATTGTAAGCTCTAAGAGTTTGCCTTTATCCCTCAGTGTCTCAAGGGTATTGTAGACTGTTGCAAGAGACATTGTAGGGAACCTCTTTACCACAGCCTTATAAATATCCTCTGCTGATGGATGTTCTTTATTACCATCAAGATACTTTAATATCGCAAGCCTCTGCGGTGTTAATTTAATCTCGAGCTTTTTGTATTTTTCCATAGCAATCTTAGAAAGATACTTGTTAAAAATTAATATCATATTAGAATCATTTTTGTCAAGTGGTTTTTATCTCAGATTATCAATGTTATAATATTGACTATGGAAAAGGGTAGGGTGCATTTAAGAATCAGAGGTTATGTTCAGGGCGTATTCTTCAGGTCAGGCACCAGGGACATTGCTCAGAGCCTCAGGCTTACAGGATGGGTTAGAAACTTACCCGATGGTAGTGTTGAGGTGGTTTTTGAGGGACCAAAGGATTTACTTAAGAAGGCTGTAGGGTGGTGTTACAAGGGTCCTCCTGGTGCTACTGTGACAAAGGTTGAAGAGGAATGGCTCCCCTACACAGGGGAGTTTGAGAGTTTTGATATAAAGTATAGGTGGGAGGAGTAATTTCCATGCCTTATAAAAAAGAGGAGTTATTATTGGGAGCAGATGTGCCTATTGATAAGGAATTTGCCTTATACCTGTCAGGGCTTAATAATACAGATGTATTTGAGCTTTTTACCCTATCAAATAGGATGAGGTTAAGTTTCAAGGGTAACAAGATTGATTTATGCTCCATTGTAAATGCTAAGTCAGGGGCATGTCCTGAAGACTGTTTTTTCTGTGCTCAATCTAGCCGCAGTAAGGCAGATATCAAGGTCTATCCTCTGCTTGATAAAGGAAGAATATTAGAGGCTGCTATAGCTGCAAAAGAAAATGGTGTAAAACGATTCTGTATCGTTACCAGTGGTAAAAAACCTTCTAAGAGGGAGATGGATGAGATATGTATTTTTATTTCTGAGATAAAGGCTCTGGGGCTACTTCCGTGCGCTACCTTGGGCATGCTTAATTACACAGAGCTTGAGCAACTAAAGGATGCAGGACTGCATAGATACCATCATAACCTTGAGACATCAGAGGCATTTTTTAGGGAAATCTGCACCACTCACACTTATAAGGAGAAGCTGAGGACCATTGAGGCGGCAAGGTCCCTCGGTCTTTCTATCTGCAGTGGTGGAATCTTTGGTCTTGGTGAATTATGGGAAGACCGTATTGATATGGCAGTTGCCTTAAAAGGGCTCGGTGTTGATTCTATTCCCATTAACTTTCTTACACCAATAAAAGGCACGCCTTTTGGAGACAGAGATTTACTGTCTCCGTTGGAGGCATTAAAAATAATAGCGATATACAGACTCATTCTTCCTCAATGTGAGATAAGGGTTTGCGGAGGAAGACCATCCACATTAAGGGAATTACACCCTTATATATTCTTGGCCGGGGCTGATGGATTACTCCTTGGGAACTATCTGACAACTGCAGGTAGAAATCCTCAAGATGACCTCCAGATGATTAAGGACCTAGGGCTTGAGTTATGAAGAGATTCTTCAGTATAAGGATGCGAGCCTCTAAGGAGGGGCTTCATATCTCAGGTGCAGAGGGTATATATCGGAGAGACGATATTGCTCAGATAGTTCAGAAATACACAGAGAGGGCGCTTTTACATGAGAGGGGAAGCCCTGATGAAATACGCCTTATAATTGAGGAGCTAAGAGAAAGACCCCAGAGGGTATCTTCCCTGCCTCTTTACACCTTGAATACTAAAACTCCTCAGATGGCAAAAATGGCATCCATCAAAATATTGAGCTCCTTAGGTATTACAGAGAGGGCTATTGAAGAGGCATTTAAATCCATAAGCACTGGCATTACCATGAGGGGTGCGATGCTTATGGACATAGATGGCGTGAGGCTTGAACCAGACCTTTTAAGGGGTGTAAGGGTTACAAGGATGGGTATAACGGAAAAGGCAAACTCAGTGCTTTTTAGGAGGTTGAGTAGCTTGGGGATTAATAATGATACTGTCAAGGAGGCATTAATCTTAGCCAGCAAGGCAAATCAGCATCCGATGCTCATGGGTGAACTGTGTATATCTGATGACCCCAGTTATACTACAGGATATGTTGCCAGTCGCACTTACGGTTACATAAGACTGCCCCACATAAAAAAAAGGGGGGCTACTTATGGTGGAAGGGCATTTTTTATTACAGGTGGTGAGTTAAAAGAGCTGATTGAATATCTTCAGAGGACCCCTGTTATAATTGATAGGATTAATCCCTGCAGAGGTATTGTCACAATAGAGGAGGTCCTCAGAGGCAGAAAGTGAATTTACATCGGCGTGTCTTCTTTATCGCTAACCCCGTAGCAGGAGGGGGGGCAGTAAGGGCAATAAAAAAGGCTGAAAGTATAATTAAAAATAAGGGGATTGATGTCCATTTAAAACTTACTGCTAAAAGAGGTGATGCAGAGTTATTTGCAAGAGAGATTAGTTCAGGGCTCACCCCGAATTTAATCCGGGGTCACAGTTCACAGTTAATAATTGTAGGTGGGGGGGATGGAACACTTAATGAGGTTATAAATGGTGTGCTTTCTCGGTATGAGCTGCTTCCGACCACCACAGAAAAGAAAGGCATCCTGCTTGCCTTTCTTCCACTTGGCATAACAAATGTCTTAGCCAAAGAACTCGGTATTCCGGAGGATGTTGAAAAGGCTATCCACCTTGCATTGACAGGCACCCCTAAGAAAGTATCTCTTGGCAGGATTAATGGCAAGTTTTTTGCTTCAATGGCAGGCATTGGTTTTGATGGTGAGGCAGTATTTGGGCTTAATGAAAAAATAAAAAAAATCTCAGGCAAAGGTGCACACATCCTATCTGGTATTAATTGTCTAAGAAGATATAACCCACCCTTAATTGAAGTAAGGACCTCAGAGGGTATATTTACGGGATATACTGCAGTTGTAGGAAAGGCAGGCTGTTATGGTGGTTATTTTAAGGTAACACCTCATGCATCCCTTACAGAACCAGTGCTTGACCTCTGTCTTTTTAAAGGCAGGACGAGAAGGGACCTGATTAGATTTGTAATCGGCGTTTTGAGGAAAAGACATTTAAACTTTAGCGATGTTTTTTATGAGAAATTCTCTGAGCTTGAAATCTTCTCCAGGGGTGAGGTTCATATTCAGATAGATGGAGAGTATTTCGGGACCTTACCTGTGAAGATTGATGTGGTTAAGGATGCAGTGAGTCTTATATGGTAAAATAGTGTAAGGAAAAATTTTTAGGCTCTTCGTGGATGTGAGTGGGTAAAATTCTCCTAAAACGGTATACTTGTTGAGAGTCCCCCCTTTAGAAAAGGGGGGAATGGTCAAAACTTAGGGGCAAACAATTAAAGGGATGTCAGTTTTACAGGCAGAAGATTATAGGCAACTATATTGCTGATTTTTATTGTCCAATCCCCCTCAGTCCCCCTTTCATAAAGGGAGAAGAACCTAAATTATAAAGCCGATACCTGCACCTCCGAGGTGCAGGTCTGAGGGTTATTGAGGTTGACGGCGGGCAGCATTATAGTGCGGAAGGGAAAGAAAAAGACAAGAAGATAGATTATTATATGACGAGAGAGGGAATAACTGTTCTTAGGTTTTCAGATAGAGAGGTATTGGGGAATCTTGATGCGGTTTTGGAAAAGATATGGAGCGGATTATGATTTTTGCCAAAGATGGGAAATAGAGCAAAATGACACACTCTTACAGGAAGACCCAATTTTTATTGTAATAAGAGAGTTTTTCTCCATGCAATTGGAAATCTTGACAAAGAGGTAGAGCCTCATATAATCTTTTTTAGGATGGCTTATGACTTAAGGCTCTGAACTCATAACCTTTAAGGCAGGCGCGTAGCTCAGGGGGAGAGCGCTTCCTTGACACGGAAGAGGTCGGCGGTTCAAGACCGCCCGTGCCTACCATACAAGATTTGCAGAGCAAATTTTTGAGCTAAGAGTGAAAAGGTGGAGGTTTCAGGATTATAGAAGAACTGGGAAGTGACGAAGAGTTCCTTCAGATTTACCGCCATAGCACATCCCATATTATGGCACATGCAGTCAAGGAGCTTTATCCTGATGTAAAGCTTGCCATTGGTCCAGCTACATCTGATGGTTTTTATTATGACTTTGACTGTCCTCATACACTCACAGATGATGACCTTCCTAAGATAGAAGAAAAGATGAGAGAGATAATAAATGCTGATAGACTATTTATAAGGAAAGAACTCTCAAGGGTTAATGCAATAGAGCTTTTTAAAAGGATTGGTGAGCCATATAAGGTTGAGCTACTTGAAGAGATGCAGGATGATGTGGTATCTGTGTATGAGGAAGGAGACTTTGTGGACCTCTGTAAGGGTCCCCATCTCAGGTCTACAGGGGCAGTTAAGGCCTTTAACCTCCTGTCTGTTGCCGGGGCTTACTGGCGTGGCGATGAGCGCAACAAGATGCTTCAGAGGATTTATGGTGTAGCATTCCTCAAAGAGGAAGAGTTAAAAAGATATCTTGATTTTCTTGAGGAGGTAAAACAGAGAGATCACAGGCGTCTCGGCAAAGAACTTGACCTTTACAGTATCAATGATGATATTGGTGCAGGCTTGGTCTTATGGCATCCAAAAGGAGCGGTTATAAGAAAAATTATTGAAGATTTCTGGACTGAGGAACACAGAAGGGCAGGTTATCAAATCCTTTACACCCCTCATATAGCCAGGCTTGACTTATGGAAAAAGACAGGACATCTGGATTTTTACATAGAGAATATGTATTCCCCCATGGAGATAGAAGGAGCTCAGTATGAGATAAAACCAATGAATTGCCCATTTCATATAGCAGTCTATAAAAGTCATCTCAGGAGTTATAGAGAATTACCCATCAGATTTGCAGAGCTTGGAACAGTTTACAGGTATGAGCGCTCGGGTGTGCTTCATGGTCTTCTGCGGGTGAGGGGTTTTACACAGGATGATGCGCATATATTCTGTATGGAGGGCCAGATAGAGGAGGAAGTGCTCAGGGTGTTAGATTTTACCCTCACTATTCTTAAAACCTTTGGTTTTACCCAGTATGAAATATATCTTTCCACCCGACCTGAGAAATATGCAGGCACACTAAAGGGATGGGAAAAGGCGACAAATGCCCTGAAGGATGCCTTACATCATAAAGGGCTCAGATATAGCATTGATACAGGTGAAGGTGTATTTTATGGACCCAAAATTGATATAAAGGTGAAGGACTCACTTGGAAGGGCATGGCAGTGCAGCACAATTCAGGTAGATTTTAATATACCCCAAAGGCTTGATGTAAACTATAGAGGAGCTGACAATAAAGACTATAGACCGATAATGATACATCGCGCATTGATGGGCTCTCTTGAGAGGTTCTTCGGCATATTAATAGAGCATTATGCAGGCGCATTTCCATTATGGCTTTCTCCTGTGCAGATAAGTATATTGACTATCTCTGAGCGTCATGTAGGATATGCAAGAGGGATAATGGAGTCATTTCTGCGAGATGGGTTTAGGGCTGAGCTAAATGCAAAGAATGAGAAGATAGGTTACAAGATAAGAGAGGCAACACTTCTAAAAACACCATACCTGTGTATAATAGGAGACAGGGAAATGACAGATAGAACTGTAAATGTTAGAAAAAGAGGTGGAGAGAATCTGGGGGAGATGTCTCCTGAAAAACTAAAGACAATCCTTAAAGAAGAGATAACGAATCGGAGGTAGGAAATAAAAGAACTAAGGGTAAACGAGGGAATCAAGGCAAAGGAAGTAAGGGTAATCGGGTATGATGGAAAACAATTGGGCATTTTCCCCCTGAAGGAGGCACTAAGTATTGCGGCAGGGCATGAACTTGACCTTGTTGAGGTAGCACCCACAGCAACCCCACCTGTCTGCAGGATAATAAATTATGGAAAATATCGCTATCAGCTGAGTAAAAAGCACTCATCAAGGCACAAGACAATAGAGGTAAAGGAAGTAAAGATAAGGCCGGAGATTAACGAGCGTGATTTAGAGCTGAAGATCAAAAATATAAAACGCTTCTTAGAAGATGGCAATAAGGTAAAGATAACAATGGTCTTCAGAGGCAGAGAGATTGTGCATTCCTCATTAGCTAAAAGGGTCTTTGACAGGATTCACCAGGAATTCTCTAATAAAGCTAAAATTGAGCAGGTAGCAAAATTAGCAGGTCAGCATATGACGATGCTCATTTCACCGAAATAAAGATGGGGCTAAGATGCTGAAAATGAAGACACATAAAGGGGCTGCAAAGAGATTTAAGATAACAGCCGGTGGTAAGATTAAAAAGAATAAGGCGTATAAAAGACATCTCCTCACTGGAAAGTCCTCCAAGAGGACAAGGAGTTTGAGAAAAGGCAATCTAGTTGATAAGGCTGATTATAGCAATATCAAAAGGTTATTACCTTACGCCTAGCATATCATTTCTGAGTTCGGTTATACCCTATTGAAAAAAGGCAATATCAAGTCAAAAAACCTGTTGCCTCACATAAAAATCTATACGAAATGATTACTGGTTGCCTCATGAAAATTATATACTAAATCTTCTTTATCTTCATGAATATTTTTCTTGTTAGCAGATAATCTTAAAAGCCTGTTTTGTAATTTTGTAATCTCTCTTTTAAGTTCAGCAGGGTTGAGCGTCTCATACTGTCTCTTAAGGGCATCTTTTGTTTCCTTCTGAATATAATGGGATTCTATAAGCCTCTGATAAGGGGTCTTTGCAGTATCATACTTTTTTGTAACCCTGCTTCCTATTCTTGTTTTTTCCTTGAGTTTCATTACCGGTTGAAAGAAGTTTGTATAAAGTCTCAGGTATCTGTATAGGTCGTTAAGGGTCTTTAGTTCTTCCTCCGTATCATACCGCATATAACCTACTGCTCTCCTTACTATAGAGTAGTTCTTCTGTTCTACAAAACAGTTATCATTCTTCCTATATGGCCTTGAACGTGTAAATGTAATCTGTTTTTCGTTACAGTATCTTAAAAGATGGTCGTTTATGAATGCGCCGTCATTATCTGAGTCCAATCCAAGCAGTCCAAGCAGTCTGAAAGGTAATCTCCCTTCAATATCCATTAATGCCTCAAATACTCATCTCTGAGCCCTGTTCCTTATTGCCTCTGTCTCTGTCCATGAGGTATATACATCGGTAAGATCAAGGGTATATGCAAATTCACCTTGCGCATCACCTCCATCATGCCCTACAAGGTCTACCTCTACAAATCCAGGCCTCATCTCATCCCACTCTGAAAATGTCCTTATAGGTATCTGGTGTTTAAGAAGTGTTCCTGGCTTTGTCCTTGCCCTCCCTTTAAGTGACAGCCTCTTTCTGTCAGCTGCGAGAAGCCTATCTATGGTGGCTGGGCTTATCCTAAGAAGTTTCTTCCTTCTCTGAGCATCCAGCTTTATTTCCTTAAACTTCTCTAATTTAGGTATTATTTCCTTAAGCAGAGGAGCAAGCCTCTTGCCACATATATAATCTGAAATAAGCCATATGCTTCTTAATACGTGTAGGACCTTTTCATCATAAATCCTCTTTCTTTGCCTTGTTGCCTTCTGCCTCGGCTGTCCAAGAATTATAGCTACTGTTTCGCCTTTTACCCTTATAAGTACCCTTTTCCCTAAATTCCTTAGAACATAGCTTGCATAGCAACGATTGTAATCAGTAAGGGCTACAAACTCATTTAGTATCACCCCTTTCTGTTTCTTAGATGCCTTCTGATACATCCTTGCTACCTCCTTTGTAACTGCCTTCTTTTCCTTTATCATTAACCCCATCTTTGCCTCCTGTTTGCCTCAGCGAATCAGCCAAGGCTGATAATACGATCTTCAGGAGACAATTGTCTTATTTTCGTGTAGATTTTTAAATGAGGCAATGATTCAATTTCATATAGATTTTTGATGAGGCAATTCGATTCCTTGCATTTATAATTACTAAATGATATATTTTATCACTCTTGTCCAAATTAGGGTTTTAAAAAACCTATATTTTGGACAGCAGAATGACCAGATGTGTAGGGTTATCTCCTCAACCCAATGAAATAACCCTGTTTAAAGGCCTTTTGCTTTCATT
>Ga0101945_1000181_pt1 | contig 137649 bp, 138 predicted proteins | sample DewCreD2012metaG_2_FD_75246 | JGI IMG/M metagenome (GOLD analysis project Ga0101945, IMG submission 75246) | Hot spring sediment bacterial and archeal communities from British Columbia, Canada, to study Microbial Dark Matter (Phase II) - Dewar... ... | reverse complement strand
ACAATGTGAACCTGCGGGTGCGGCTGATTGCGCCGGTGGCCATTGAGGAGGGGTTGCGGTTCGCCATCCGGGAAGGCGGGCTCACCGTCGGCGCCGGCGTCGTCACCAAAATCCTGGATTAGATGAAGGTTTCAGGTCTTTAGGTTCGTGATCCCAGATCCCTATGGTGAGGCCTATGGCCAAGCAGCGATTGCGCATCCGTCTGAAGGCATACGATCACCGGATCCTGGATGAATCCGCTCGCCGGATTGTGGAGGTGGCAGAGCGCACCGGCGCGCGGGTGATCGGTCCGATCCCGCTTCCGACGAAACGGGAACGGTTCACCGTGATCCGCTCGCCGTTTATCGATAAGGATTCTCAGGAACATTTCGAGATCCGCACCCACAAACGGCTGATCGATGTCCTCGATCCGGATCCGAAAACCATCGATCAGCTGATGCGCCTGAACCTTCCAGCAGGCGTGGATATCGAAATTAAGATTTGATGGGTGGGTGGATCTGGGGGATGATGGGCCGGGACAGGCGACCAGTCCCCACGGGAGGCTAACCCATGAAAGGCTTGCTGGCGCGCAAAATCGGAATGACTCAGATGTTTAATGAGCAAGGCGAAGTGGTCCCGGTGACGGTTCTCCGGGCCGGGCCCTGTTATGTGACGCAGCTCCGGACGCCGGAGCGGGATGGGTATGCTGCCATCCAGCTGGGCTTTGAGGAAACCAAGCCCCGACGGTTGACCCAGGGCGAACGGGGGCATCTGCTCAAGCGGAATCTCCCCCCACTGCGGGTGTTGCGGGAGATCCGCCTCCCTGGCCCGGAGGCCCTGGCCTCTTATCAGGAAGGTCAGGTGTTGACCGTCTCGATCTTCTCGCCCGGGGAACGGGTGGACGTGACCGGCTGGTCGAAAGGGCGCGGCTTTGCCGGAGGCATCAAGCGACATGGTTTCGCCCGGCAGGCGAAAACCCACGGCCAGTCGGATCGCCATCGCGCCCCCGGATCGATCGGGACCAACACCGATCCCGGCCGGGTGGTGAAGGGGAAGCGCATGGCGGGCCATTATGGAAATGAGCGGGTGACGGTCCGGAACCTCCAGGTCGTCTGGGTGGATCCAGAGCGCCATCTGATCGCCCTCAAGGGCGCTGTCCCGGGTCCCCGGGGCGGGCTGGTGATCATTCGCCAGGCCAAACGGCCGTATTGAGGGGCGCTTTCGCCATGGACAGGCCCCGGAGCCAGCCTGTCGGCGAAGGCGGTTGGGGATACGTTCAAGGAGGCGTTGCGATGCGTGTGCCGGTCTGGAATATGGAAGGACAGCAGGTGGGGGAGATTGAGCTGCGACCGGAAGTGTTCGAGGCCCCCATTCATATTCCGTTGATGCATCAGGCGCTGGTCCGGCAGCTGGCCAACGCTCGCCTGGGGACCCACAAAACGAAGACCCGGGGGGAAGTGCATTACAGCAGCCGTAAGATGTGGCCCCAGAAGCACACCGGGCGGGCTCGCCAGGGCAGCCGGGATGCACCTCACTGGTATCACGGTGGAGTCGTGTTTGGGCCGCGGCCGCGCAGTTATGAGCAGAAGATGCCCAAGAAAATGCGCCGTGCCGCTTTGCGCTCCGCCCTCTCCGTGAAGGCGAAGGAAGGTCAGATCCTGGTGCTGGATCGCCTGGAGCTGCCGGAGCCGCGGACCCGGCTCATGAAAGAGGTCCTGGAGCGGCTGCCCGTCGGCAAGAGCGCTCTGATCCTGCTCGCTGGACCGAACGAGAACGTGAAGCGGGCAGTGCGTAACTTGCCCAATGTGGCCTATCTCCATGCCATGTGCCTGAATATTCGGGATCTTTTCAAGTATGAGACTCTGATTATTCCACGGGATGCGCTGGCCATGATTGAGGACTGGCTGACGCGTCCTGTGATCCGGAAGAAATTCGCACTGCCTCCAGCGGAGGCCGCATCGGCGGCTTGATCGAGAGCCCTGAGGGGGGGACGGGAAAATGGACCTGTATGAAGTGATCAAACGGCCGGTGATCACGGAGAAGACGACCCGGCTCAAGGAGATGAATCAATACGTGTTTGAGGTGGATCCGCGGGCGAACCGTCACCAGATTCGGGAGGCCGTGGAGAAGATCTTTAACGTCCGCGTTCTGGATGTGCGGATTATCAACGTCCCGGCCAAGCGACGACGGGATTGGCGGGCGCGGATTCTCAGCAACAAGCCCAAGCAGGTGGTCCGCCGCCCGGGCTGGAAGAAGGCGATCGTTCAAATCGCCCCGGGCCAGCGGATTGATCTCTTCGAGGTCTAAGCGCCCGTAATCCCGGTCGAAGGCCCATCGAGCTGGGCCGGGAAGGTCGGGGCGCCGGCTCCCGTCGGTCGGTTCGGCAAGGAGGGATCCCAGCGGTAGTGGTGGAGGAGGACCAATGGGGATCAAGGTCTACAAGCCGACAACGCCCGGTCGCCGCAATGCGACCGGTTATACATTCGAGGAAATCACCAAGGATGAGCCGGAGAAATCCCTGGTTGTTCCTTTGAAAAAGCACGCCGGGCGGAACTTTCAGGGCCGGATCACCGTTCGCCATCGGGGGGGTGGCCACAAGCGGCTTTATCGCATCATCGACTTCAAGCGGCGGGATAAGGAAGGCATTCCGGCGAAGGTGATCAGTATCGAATATGATCCCAACCGCACAGCCCGCATCGCGCTGTTGCAATATGCGGATGGTGAAAAGCGTTACATCCTGGCGCCCCTGGGCCTGCAGGTCGGGGATATTGTGATGAGCGGACCTCAGGCGGAGATCAAGGTGGGCAACGCCATGCCGCTGGCCAACATCCCGGTGGGGACCCTGGTGCATAACGTGGAGCTGTATCCCGGGCATGGCGGTCAGATCGCTCGGGCGGCAGGCGCGGTCGCCCAGTTGCTGGGGAAAGAGGAGGGATATGCCATCCTGCGTCTGCCCTCCGGGGAGATCCGGAAGGTCCGCCTGGAGTGCTATGCGACCATCGGCCAGGTGGGGAACCTGGAGCACGCGAATATCCGGCTCGGCAAGGCGGGCCGCAAGCGATGGCTGGGCATCCGCCCCACGGTACGCGGCTCGGCGATGTCGCCGCGGGATCATCCGCACGGCGGCGGCGAGGGCCGGGCGCCCATCGGCCTGCCCTATCCGAAGACGCCATGGGGTAAGCACGCGCTGGGCAAGAAGACACGGCGCAACAAGGCCACCGATAAATACATTATCCAGCGCCGCCAGAAAAAGAAGTGATATCAGGCCAGGCCTGTTCAATGACGCGGCCAAACAGAGGGGAGGAGTGGGCGTCTTTTTCGAAAACGATATGTGGGACGAGGATGCGCTTCGGCGCACCTCTCCGGTGCAATCCCTTTGCTGATGAAGAAACCTCGAAGGGGGTGAGCGAGCATGGGACGCTCGCTGAAGAAAGGTCCGTATTGTGATCCCAAGCTGCTGAAGAAGATCGAAGAGCTCAATCGCCGGGGCGAGAAGCGGGTCATCCGCACCTGGTCCCGCGCCTCGGTGATCTTCCCACAGATGGTAGGGCATACCATCGCCGTCCACGACGGGCGGCGCCATGTGCCCATTTACATTACGGAACAGATGGTCGGGCATCGGCTGGGGGAATTCGCCCCAACCCGGACTTACCGTGGTCATACTGTCAAGGAAAAGAAAACAGGGGTCCGGTGACAGGAGAAGGGGTCTTCCCGCCTCTCGGATTGGGGCCCCGCTGGGTCAGCCCGGGGAATAACTTTTGAGATCGATGGGGGATGGCAATGGCGAATCGGGTTCGGGCAGTCGCCCGCTATATCCGGATCTCGCCTTATAAGGCGCGTCTGGTCTGTAATCTGGTGAAGGGGATGCGGGCCGAAGACGCGTTGAGCGTGTTGCGTTTTACCCCTAAGAAAGCGGCACGCTATGTCGAGAAACTGATCCGCTCGGCGGTGGCCAACGCAGAGAACAACTACGGTCTCTCGCCCGCGGATCTCTATGTGGTGGATATCCGGGCCGACGACGGGCCCCGATATAAGCGGGTCCGTTTCGCCGCTCGGGGCCGCGTCCGTCCGATCCTGAAGCGGACCACCCACCTTACGGTGGTTCTGGAGGAGCGGATGGACTGAGCCTGCTGTGTGGATGCAGAGGCTGGACCCATTGCGCGCGAGGAGGCGATCTTGGGCCGGAAAGTTCATCCGATCGGTTTCCGTCTGGGCATCACCAAGAACTGGCTGGCCCGCTGGTATGCGGAGGGCCGGGAATATGTGGAGCTGCTCCATGAGGACCTGAAGATCCGGCAGTTCGTGAAGGAGCAGCTCAAAGAGGCAGGGATCGCTCGAATTGAGATCGAACGGTTTCCCAAGCAGATCAATCTGTATATTCACGCGGCCCGGCCGGGCATCGTGATCGGCCGTCGGGGCCTGGGGATCAAGCAGCTGCGCCAGGCGGTTGAGGAGATGACCGGGAAGAAGGCCCGCGTGGAGATCGTGGAGGTCCCTAAACCCGAGCTCGAGGCGGCCATTGTGGCGGAGAGCATCGCCCAGCAGATCGAGAAGCGGGTTAGCCATGCCCGGGCGATGAAGCGGGCGATCCAGCAGGCCATGCGGGCCGGGGCGAAAGGGATCCGGATCACGGTCTCGGGCCGTCTGGGGGGAGCGGAGATGGCCCGCACGGAGACGCTGATGGAGGGCCGGGTCCCTCGCCATACGCTGCGGGCGGATATCGATTATGCCCTGGCGGAAGCGATCACCAAGTGGGGGAAGATCGGCGTCAAGGTCTGGATCTACCGTGGGGATACAGAGCCCGGCGCCTACGTCCAGCAGACCGCGGAGATGGTTGCCCGGGTGACATCGGCGCAACGGGGAGGTTAAGCGATGTTGATGCCGAAGCGGGTCAAATACCGCAAGCAAATGCGGGGACGGATGAAAGGCCGGGAGACGCGGGGGGTTGAGCTAGCCTTCGGGGAATATGGTCTCCAGGCCCTGGAGCCATGCTGGCTGACCGCCCGTCAGATCGAGGCCGCCCGCCGCACCATCGTCCGGTTTCTCCGCCAGCGTGGCAAATACTGGATCCGGGTCTTCCCGGATAAGCCGGTAACTCGCAAACCGGCTGAGACCCGGATGGGGAAAGGCAAGGGGAACGTCGATCACTGGGTGGCTGTAGTCCGGCCCGGCCGCATCATCTTTGAGATCGGTGGGGTGAGCGCCGATATCGCTCACGAGGCGTTGAGGCAGGCTTCCTATAAATTGCCGATTCGCACCCAGATCATCACGGCCGAGGAGCAGCAGATCGGATAGCCCGGGGGCTCCCAGCGTCGGCCTTTGCTGAAGAGGCCGGCCAGATGGGATCTTCCCCCGCATGCTGTAGATCGTGGGGTATGCGCTCCGTCGCCAGACATCCGGCAGGGAGGGAACTGTGGCCCTTCGTCCTGAGGAAATCCGTAACTGGTCCGATGAGGAGCTTCGAAATCGGCTGGAGCAGATCCGCCGTGAGCTGTTTAACCTGCGGATCCAGTGGGTAATGGGCCAGCTCAAGGATGTTAACCGGATCCGCGCTTTGCGGAAGGATATCGCCCGCATATTGACCATCATGCGGGAGCGGGAGCTGGCCCGGGGAGGTGGGCGATGAAAGATCGGCGCAAACGATTTATTGGGCGGGTGACCAGCGACAAGATGGATAAAACCGTGGTGGTGACGGTGGAGGAGCTGGTGCGCCATCCGCTTTATGGGAAGGTGATCCGCCGTCGCCGCAAGTTCATGGCCCACAACGAGGGGAACATGGCCCGTATGGGGGACCTGGTGCAGATCGTGGAGTCCCGCCCGTTGAGCCGTCGCAAGCGCTGGATCGTGGAGGCGATCCTGGAACGGGCTCAGAAGCCGGTGGAGCCGGTGCCGGAGCAGTTGCCCGGTGAGGAGATCATGGCCGAGTAGGGCTCGATCGACTCCTGGTAAGAGGTCCAGTCAGGCTGCGAAGGAAGTCTGACCTCAGGTGACCAAGCAGGGAAGGCATCACAGGAGGCGTATCCATGGTTCAGCAGGAGACCCGTCTCAAGGTGGCAGACAACACCGGCGCTCGGGAGATCCTGGTTATCCGCGTGCTGGGCGGCTCTTATCGCCGCTACGGCTATGTCGGGGATGTGGTGGTGGCCACCGTCAAAGACGCGATCCCGACCGCCACGGTGAAGAAGGGCGAGATCGTGCGCGCGGTGATCGTCCGGACGGCGAAGGAATATCGTCGCCCGGATGGGTCGACGATTCGTTTTGATGATAACGCTGCGGTGATCCTGGATGAATTCGGCAATCCAAAGGGAACGCGGATCTTTGGCCCGGTTGCCCGGGAGCTTCGGGATAAGGGCTTCACCAAGATCATCTCCCTGGCTCCGGAGGTGCTGTGAGCGCGGCAAAGAGGGGACGGCACGCTGGGAGGGGAGAAAGGATCCCGGATAGGGGGATCGGTGGCGTTCATGAAGGGTTGCGATCCATATATCGGGGGAAGAAGGACTATGGCGGCCAAGGTCAAGCGAGGGGATCGGGTTCTGGTGATCGCCGGAGATGACCGGGGCGCCCAGGGGGAGGTCCTGCGGGTGCTCCGGAAGGAAAACCGGGTGGTGGTCTCCGGGGTCAACATTGTTAAGAAGCATCAGCGCCCCCGCCCTACCGGGCGTGGGCAGGTGGGCGGCATCATGGAATTCGAGGCGCCCATCCATATTTCCAATGTGATGCTGATCTGCCCGAAATGCAATCAGCCCACGCGTGTGGGATTTGTGATAGAGCCTGATGGACGTAAGCTTCGTCAGTGCAAGAGGTGTCAGGCGACCTTTGTTTAATTGGGATCTGCAGGCCGGCCAATCCCCGGCTTCTGGGGGATTGCCCCAGTCTCCATCTTTCTCTTCCTGCATTTGGTGAGATCAGGGGAGGCGATCAGGATGGCGGAGACAACCACGAGGGCGGTTCCGCGTTTGAAACAGCGTTACCTGGAGGAAGTCCGGCCGGCCCTTATGCGGGAGTTCGGCTATCGCAACATCATGGAGGTCCCCCGGATCTGGAAGGTGGTGGTGAATGTGGGGGTTGGGGAAGCGGTCACCAACCCCAAGGCCCTGGATTATGCGGTCCAGAACATCGCCACCATCACGGGCCAGAAACCGCTGATCACCAAGGCCCGCAAATCCATCGCGGCCTTCAAATTGCGGGCCGGTCGCCCCATCGGGGTTAAGGTGACCCTGCGAGGGGATCGGATGTGGGCCTTCCTGGACCGGTTGTTCAACGTGGCCCTTCCCCGTATCCGGGATTTCCGGGGCGTCTCGCCCGATTCCTTCGACGGCCGGGGGAATTACACGCTGGGGCTGCGGGAGCAGCTGGTCTGGCCGGAGATCGATTACAGTCAGGTGGATAAGGTTCGAGGGATGGAGATCACGATCGTGACCACGGCGAAAACCGATGCGGAGGCGCGGCGGCTGCTGGAGCTGCTCGGCATGCCGTTCCGCAAAGGCTAAAAACCACGGACGTCGGACCCAGGGAGGAGGACGTGGCCCGGAAGTGCATGATATATCGAGAGATGCGACGGAAATACAAGGTGCGGGTGCGGAACCGGTGCCGCCGGTGCGGCCGGCCCCGCGCATATATCCGACGGTTTGCGCTGTGCCGGATCTGTTTTCGGGAGCTGGCCCTCCAGGGGCTGATCCCCGGCGTTCGCAAGGCCAGCTGGTAAACTTTCGGCCATTCCAGGTTTCTGCGTGGGAAAGGCGCTGGGCGCCCGATGAGGAATATCTGGACAGGAGTGAAAACGATGAGCGCTGTGACGGATCCGATTGCCGACATGCTCACCCGGATTCGAAACGCTTCTATGGTGGGGCACAGCCGGGTGGCTATCCCCAGTTCCAAGATTAAAGTGGCCATCGCCCGGGTGCTCAAAGAGGAGGGTTACATTGAAGATTTCGAGGTGACGAATGATCAGCCACAGCCGAAGCTGGTCATTAAATTGAAATACATCGGCGAGCGCCGTTCCCGAAAGCCGGCGATCTCAGGTCTGAAGCGGGTGAGCAAACCGGGCCGTCGGGTGTATGTCGGCAAGGAGGATATCCCCCTGGTGATGAGCGGGATGGGAATTGCAATCCTCTCCACTCCAAAGGGCATTCTGACGGATAAGCAGGCCCGCCGCCTGGGCGTCGGCGGCGAGGTCATCTGTTATGTCTGGTAAGGGGAGGGAACCGTGTCGCGTGTGGGCAAGAAACCGATCCCGATCCCACCCGGGGTCCAGGTGCGGATCGAAGGCTCAACGGTGACGGTGAGCGGGCCGAAGGGAACCCTGACGCAGACTTTCCACCCGTCCATGCAGATCGCCATTGAGGACGGCCATCTGGTCGTGCGACGGCCATCGGATGATCGGAAGCATAAGGCCCTCCATGGCCTGACCCGAGCCTTGCTGGCGAACATGGTGACCGGAGTGACCCAGGGGTTCCAGCAGCATCTGCGCATTGAGGGCGTGGGCTATCGGGCGGAGCCTATGGGGAAGGCCATCGTGTTATATCTGGGGTATTCCCATCCGATTATTGTGGAACCCCCTGAGGGGATCACCTTTGAAGTCAACACGCGGGATCGGATCATCACCGTCTCGGGGATCGATAAACAGCTGGTGGGCCAGGTGGCGGCCAAAATCCGGGCCCTGCGCCCGCCGGAGCCTTACAAGGGCAAGGGGATCCGTTATACCTACTGGAAAGGCGATCATTGGGAGGACGAGCCCATCCGGCGTAAGGCGGGAAAGGCCGGCAAGGCCAAGTGATTCGAAAGGGGATCGCCTTGAACCCATCCAGCGTAGCCCTGCGGATGAAATACGGGGCTCTGTGGTGAGACCGATCGGATATGGAGCGGATTTTCTTCTGAGGGTTTTCAGTACCCTTGAATCCGCGAAAACCCTCAGAGGGGAGGAAGCGATGGGAATCCTCGGGCTCAGGGATAGAATCCTGGCCCTCGGGAGGGATAGTCGATGAGCTGGGAACATCCACGGGATGAAGGGCGTCGGCGACGGCATCGGCGGGTTCGAAAAAAGGTTTTCGGCACTCCGGAGCGACCTCGGCTTTCGGTCTTCCGGAGCCTGAAGCACATTTACGCCCAGATCATTGATGACACCCGGGGAGTCACCCTGGCGGCGGCCTCCACGCTCGATCCTGAGCTTCGGGGGCAGCTGGATGGCCTGACCAAGACGGAGAAGGCCCGTCTGGTGGGTCGCCTGATCGCTCAGCGGGCTCTGGCGAAAGGGATCCGTAAGGTCGTGTTCGATCGAGGGGGCTATAAATACCACGGCCGGGTGAAGGCCCTGGCCGATGCGGCCCGCGAGGCCGGGTTGGAGTTCTAAGCAGCCCTGACTCATCCGTGATGGAGTAAAAGGAGCTCACAAGGCGAGGTGGCAATGGCGGAGATCCGGGAAGTTCCCACCGTGGAATACGAAGAGCGGATCGTGGATATCGCCCGTGTGGCGAAGGTCCATAAGGGCGGCCGATCCTTCTCTTTCCGGGTGGTCGCCGTGGTCGGTGATCGCAACGGACGGGTGGGGGTGGGGATCGGCAAGGCCCGGGCGGTTCCGGAGGCGATGCGGAAGGCCACGGAGCGCGCCCGACGGAATATGAAAAAGGTAGCCTTGCTGGGAACAACGATTCCCCATCCGGTCGTGGTGAAGTTCGGGGCCACGCGGCTGGTTCTGAAGCCCGCCTCACCGGGGACCGGCGTCATCGCCGCCGGGGGGGTTCGAGCGGTTCTGGAGGCCGCCGGAATCCGGGATGTGCTGACCAAGATCCTGGGAAGCACGAATCCGGTCAACGTGGTTTATGCCACCATGAAGGGGCTGGAGATGTTGCGCTCCCCTGAGGAGATCGCCAAGATTCGAGGGAAGCCCGTTGAAGATGTTATGCCACCATGGAGCCGTAAGCGCTATGAAGGGTGAGGGGGTTCGACAACTTCGAATCACGTTGGTGAAAAGTCCCATCGGGTATTCCCGGCGTCAGCGCCATACGCTGCGCACGCTGGGCCTGCGCCATTTGAACGATGTGGCAGAGTGGCCGGATACGCCAATTGTCCGCGGGATGATTCAAAAGGTCAGCCATCTGGTTCATGTGGAGGAGGTGGAGCGTGAAGCTTCATGAATTGAAGCCGGCGCCGGGCTCGAAGAAAGCGCGAAAGCGCGTGGGCCGCGGGCTCGGTTCGGGTCACGGGACCTACGCGGGGCGGGGTCGGAAGGGGCAGAAATCCCGTTCCGGTGATCGGAAGATGCCCCCGTATTTTGAGGGCGGGCGCACCCCTCTGGTCCGGCGTCTCCCCAAGGCGCGAGGGGAGGGCTTCACGCTGGTGGAGAAGGTCCGGTATCAGCCGGTCAATGTGGGGCAGCTGAATCGTTTTCCTCCCCATAGCGAGATCACTCCGCTGATCCTGGCACAAGCGGGCCTGCTGCGGGATCCAGAGGAGCCGGTGGTGATCCTGGGGGATGGGGAGCTGGACCGCCCGCTCCTCGTTCGGGCTCACCGCTTTTCGGCATCCGCCCGGGCGAAAATCGAGGCCGCCGGCGGCCAGGCGGTGGTGATCCCTCATTGAGGACCAGGATGGATCCGGGGGATCGCCTTTTCCCTCTGTCGATCTGCGGTGCGGGGAGGGATGGGCTCTCTCCATAGGCGCATGGGGGGCGGATCGCTTCAGGGGCCGCATGAGGGGCCATTGTGTCAGATCGTTGGGGCGGTTGGGAGCTTATAAGGAGGACTCATGCTGGACGCGTTGCGAAACGCATGGCATCTGCCGGATCTGCGGCGCAAGATCCTTTATACGCTGCTGATCCTGGTCATCTACCGCCTGGCCGCGCATATCCCGGTGCCCGGAGTGGACCGGGCGGCGCTGCAGCAGTTGCTTCAGGGCACCACCGCTGCCGGGCAGCTTTACATCATCCTGGACCTGCTCTCGGGTGGTGCTATTGCCAACTTCTCCATTATGGCGATGGGAGTCTACCCATATGTGACGGCCTCTATTATCCTTCAGCTTCTGGTTCCTATCGTTCCGCAACTGGAACGGCTGGTGAAAGAGGGGGGATCGGAGGGCCGTCGCAAGCTGGAACAATACACGTATTTCCTCACGGTCCCACTGGCTGCCCTTTACGCGATCGGCCAGGCCAACCTGCTCAGCGCTCCAGGGCGGGCGGTGCTGCCCAATTTCGGTTTCGCTCCTCACCAGCTGTTGCCGACCCTGACGGTGATCCTGACCATGACCGCGGGCACGATGTTCGCCATCTGGTTAGGTCAGTTGATCACCGAGCAGGGGATCGGCAATGGGCTCTCGCTGATTATCTTTGGTGGGATCGTGGCCCGGGCTCCATACAACCTCGCTCAGATCTGGACCAGCAATGGCCTGATGGGCATTCTGGTGTTCCTGACCCTCACCGTGATCACGGTGGCCGCGATCGTCTTCATCCAGGAAGGACAGCGACGGATCCCTGTCCAGTATGGCCGTCGAGTTCGGGGTCACCGCATCTACGGGGGCGGCAGCACGTATATCCCCCTCCGGGTGAACATGGCTGGGATGATCCCTCTCATCCTCGCTCAATCGGTGCTGGCGTTCCCGGCCATCATCGCGCAATTCTTCCAGTATTCCAGCAATGCGATCGTCGCAAGCATCGCCAACACCATCGTCAGCGTGTTCTCCGGGTTCCATGACGCCTACTGGCCCATGTATTTTATTACCGTTGTTGCTTTTACTTACTTTTACACGGATGTGATGTTGCAGCAGATGAACCTGGCGGATACCCTGCAGAAGCAAGGGGGATTTATCCCGGGCATCCGGCCCGGGAAGGCCACTGAGCAGTATATCAATCGGATCTCCCGGCGCATCACCCTGGTGGGGGCGCTGTTCCTGGGGATCCTGGCGATCCTGCCCTGGCCGGTGCGTTCGGTGCTCCAGACCAATGTGCTGCTTTTCAGCAGCGCCGCGCTCCTGATCGTGGTCGGCGTGGTCCTCGATACCATGCGGCAGCTGGAGGCGCAGCTGGTGATGCGCCACTATGAGGGCTTCATCCGATGAGCCGTTTGCGCTTCGATGGAGTCATGGAATGATGCCCTTGGATCTGATCCTGCTGGGGCCTCCAGGTGCGGGGAAGGGGACGCAGGCCAAGATCCTCAGCCAGCGCCTGGGCATCCCTCATGTGGCCAGCGGTGATCTCTTTCGCGATCACCTGCATCGTCAGACCCCCCTGGGCCAGCTGGCCCGTCAGTATATGGATCGAGGCGAGCTGGTGCCGGATGATGTGACCATCGGGATGATTCGGGAGCGATTGGAGCAGGCGGATTGCCGCCACGGAGTGATCCTGGATGGGTTCCCTCGAACGCCTGCTCAGGCTCAGGCGCTCGATGAGCTTCTGGCCGGGATGGGCCGATCCCTGACGGCGGTCCTTTATATCCGGGTGCGTGACGAACTGCTGCTCCGGCGTCTGGCAGGGCGCTGGACCTGTCGGACATGCGGCGCGGTGTATCATGTGGAGTTCAACCCGCCCCGCGTGCCGGGCCGCTGCGATCTCGATGGGGGCCCGCTCTATCAGCGCGAAGATGACACCGAAGAGGTTCAGCGGCGGCGTATCCAAGTTTACCAGGAGCAGACGGCGCCCCTGGTTTCGTTTTATCGGGAGCGGGACTTGCTGGTGGAAATCGATGGGGAACGGCCCATCCCGGAGGTGACGGAGGAGCTGATCCGGGCGATCGAAGTGCGGAAGGCGGTGGATCCATGAGCCCGCGGGTGATCCCTCGAACAGGCCGGGCGGCGGCGGGGATCCGGCTGAAGACGTGGGCTGAGATCCGGATGATGCGGGAAGCCGGTCGGATTGTGGCTGAGGTGCTGGCCGCCATGCGCACCATGGTCCAGCCCGGCGTCGCCACCGCCGAACTGGATCGGTGGGCTGAGGATTACATCCGCCGCCGGGGAGGGATCCCGGCTTTCAAGGGTTATCCCAGCATGAAGGATGAGGGGGGGCCGCCTTACCCGGCTACGCTCTGCACCTCCGTGAACCATGTGCTGGTTCACGGCATCCCCGGCCCCTACCGGCTGAAGGAAGGGGATATCATCAGCATCGATGTGGGGGTCAACTTCCGGGGCTATTACGCGGATGCGGCGATCACGCTGCCCGTTGGCTCCATCCCTCCGGAGGTCCGTCGACTTCTGGAAGTCACAGAAGCGGCCCTGTGGGCGGCGATCGCTCAGGCCCGGCCCGGTCGACGTCTGGGGGATATCCAGTGGGCCATTCAACATACGGTGGAATCTCAGGGATTCCGTGTGGCCCGCGAATTCACCAGCCATGGGATCGGGCGAGCCCTCCATGAGCCGCCCTCCTTTGTGAATCGGGGCCATCCCGGTCGGGGTCTCCCCCTGCGACCGGGGATGACGATCGCAATCGAGCCGATGGTCACAATGGGCGATTGGCGGACCCGTATTCTGGAGGATGGATGGACCGTCATCACACTGGATGGAAGCCTGGCGGCCCATTTCGAGCATACCATCGCGATTACGGAGGGGGATCCGATCATCCTGACCGCTCTGGAGGATGATCCACGTCTGGCCTCGTGAGCTTCGATAAGGTCTGGATAAATGAAGCGGGAGGTTCCTCGGGGGGCTCTGGTGGCCAGCCCTGAAACCTTCTATGGGGAAGCCCGCTGCGCGGCCTCTTATGCCGTCAGACATGGCCATTGAAAAGCCCGGGGGCTCCGGGTGGAAAGTGGAAACCTCTCCTTCGTTTGGATAAAATAAGGGTTTGCTGCGCTCATCGCAGACACTCCGTTGTGGGCAGTCGAGCGGCTCATTGGAGATCCGGAGCGCGTTCCCTGTCTGCGAATTCTATCGTGGGAGGGTGCGATGAAGGTCACACCGTCTGTCCGCCGGCGATGTCCGAAATGTAAAATCGTTCGGCGCAAGGGGGTGGTGCGGGTGATCTGTGAAAATCCCAAGCATAAGCAGCGGCAAGGATGATCGAGGGTTGGCCAAGCAATGGGGATCTGAAAGAGGAGGGAGCATTCAATGGCCCGAATTGCTGGTGTGGAATTGCCCCGGGATAAGCGGGTGGAGATCGCCCTCACCTATATCTTTGGGATCGGTCGTTCCCTCGCCAAGAAGATCCTGCAGCAGACGGGGGTGAACCCGGATAAACGGGTGAAAGATTTGACGGAGAGCGAGGTGAACCTCCTACGGGAGACCATTGAGCGGAACTACAAGGTAGAGGGCGATCTGCGCCGCGAGATCGCGATGAATATCAAGCGGCTGATCGATATCGGGTGCTATCGAGGATTGCGACACAAAATGAATCTTCCAGTGCGGGGCCAGCGGACCCGAACCAACGCTCGCACTCGTAAGGGTCCGCGGAAGACGGTGCCCGGTCGCGGCCGCAAGCGCGGCGCTAAGAAGAAGTGATCTGGAATTATAGAAAGGACATCTCGGATGTCCTCCGTAGCCCATGGCCCCTGTCCGGAGGATGGAGGAGGGCATCCGATTTCATCTTCAGGCTGTCGAGATCATGCGCGATCACCGGGAGGGAGGCATCTATGGCGCGAGGTTCGAGGGGGGGTCGAAAGGCCCGCAAGAATGTCACCCGAGCTCACGTTTACATCCATGCAACGTTTAACAATACCATCGTCACGGTTACGGATCCCAACGGGGATACTCTGACGTGGGCCAGTGGGGGGACCATCGGCTATAAGGGTTCAAAGAAGAGCACCCCCTACGCGGCGCGTCTGGCGGCCGAACAGGCGGCTCGAAAAGCGATGGATATGGGGGTTCGGGAAATCGATGTCTTCATCAACGGCCCGGGCCCCGGGCGCGAGGCAGCGCTGCGTGCGCTGCACGCGATGGGGCTGAAGATCCGATCGATCACCGATGTCACGCCCATCCCCCACAACGGATGCAAGCCGCCTTCTAAGCGCCGGGTGTAGGGTGAGCTTACGGCCCAGGAAGCAAACGGGGCGTCCATCTGAACTGCATGGGAGCGAGACCCAGTTTGGGAGGAGCGAATGGCACGTTATATCGGACCGGTCTGTCGGTTATGTCGCCGGGAAGGCGAGAAGCTTTATCTGAAAGGGGAGCGTTGCTTTAGCCCGAAGTGTGCGATTGAACGACGAAATTATCCCCCCGGCCAGCATGGTCGGGAGCTGCAATTCCGCCGAAGCCGGCCTTCGGATTACGGGCTTCAGCTGCGGGAGAAGCAGAAGTTGCGGCGGATCTATGGGGTGCTGGAGCGCCAGTTCCGACGCTACTTTGAAATCGCCCAGCGGGCGCGGGGGATGACGGGCGCCCTCCTGCTGATCCTGCTGGAACGCCGTCTGGACAATGTGGTCTATCGTCTGGGGTTCGCCAGTTCACGGGCTCAGGCGCGACAGTTGGTCCGCCATGGTCATTTTGAAGTCAACGGCCGCAAGGTCGATATCCCTTCCTATCAGGTGAAGCCGGGCGATGTCATCCGGGTGCGGGATAGCAGTCGGGAGAAGGAGTATTTCAAGAACATCATGGAGCGCCTGGAGGGCCACCGCCCGCCGCCATGGCTCCAGCTGAACCCCCAGGATCTATCGGGCCAGGTGTTGCGTCTTCCGGTGCGAGAGGAAATCGATACGCGGGTGCAGGAGCATCTCATCGTGGAGTTCTATTCGCGATAACGGGGAGGGATCCGGAACGAATTCCCAAAATCTTCCTCTCCCCAGCTCCTTCCGCATATGAGGTGGCTCGAGGCGATGCGGGGGTTACAGGGAAGGTCCGATGCTCGACCTGGCTCCCGAAGCGACAAGGAGAAATCTATGTTCCTGTTTGATCGGCAAAGGAGGCTTGAGTGGCGGGCGTAACGTTGGTTCTGCCGAAGGTGGAAGCGGAAATCCTGACGCAGTCCTATGGGCGTTTTGTCATCAGCCCCCTGGAGCCGGGCTATGGGGTGACCATTGGGAACGCCCTCCGGCGGGTGCTGTTGAGCTCGTTGCCGGGCGCGGCGGTGACCAGCATCCGGATCACCGATGTGCCCCATGAATACTCGACGATCCCGGGCGTCCGGGAGGACGTGATCCAGATCATTCTGAACATCAAACAGCTTCGAATGAAGCTCTACGGGGACGGCCCGGCCCGCCTGCGGCTGGAAGTGGCCGGCGAGGGGGTGGTCACGGCGGCGGACATTCAGTGCCCCCCCGAAGTGGAGATCGTGAACCCGGATCTCTATTTATTCACTGTGGATGATGATCGGACCCGTCTGGAGATCGAGATGACCGTCGAGCGCGGGCGGGGATATTCGCCAGCGGAAGAGCGGGGCCGCCTTCCCATCGGGGAGATCCCGGTGGATGCCATCTTCAGCCCAGTCCGGCGCTGCACTTTTGAGATCGATCGGGCCCGTGTAGGGCAGCGGACCACCTATGACCGGCTGGTGATGGAGATCTGGACGGATGGGACGATGGGACCGAAAGATGCTTTGATCGAAGCGGCCCGGTTGTTGCTGCAACATTTCTCCCTGATCTCGGAGTTCGTGGGGCCTGAGGAGGTGGAAGCCCCGCCCCAGCCGGCGCGGGAGATGATCCCGCCTCAGGCTTACGAGACATCCCTGGAGAGCCTGGAGCTGAGCGCGCGGGTGATCAATCCCCTTCGACGGGCAGGCATCACCACCGTGGGCCAGGTCCTCGAGCTGTTCTATCGGGGGGAGGAGGCGCTGCTTTCTGTTCGCAATTTCGGGGCCAAGTCCCTGGAGGAATTGAAGGAGCGCCTGATCGAGCGGGGCTTTCTGAGGCCTGAGGATCTGCCGCAGCCCGCAGAGGAGACGGAGGAGGCCTGACCATGCGCCATCGAGTTGCCGGGAAGACATTGAGCCGAGATAAAGACCATCGGGAAGCCCTGGCCCGGAATCTGGCGACTCAGCTCTTTCTGCATGGGGCGATCGAAACCACCGAGGCCAAGGCGAAATTCGTCCAGGCCTATGCGGAGAAATTGATCACCCTGGCCAAGCAGGCGCTGGAGGATCCTTCGAAGCAGGTGGCCGCGCGGCGGCTGGCGGCGGCTCGCCTGTATGGCCGCGAGGTGGTCAAAAAGCTTTTCGATGAGATCGCCCCGCGCTACAGGGACCGGAACGGGGGATACACCCGGATTTATAAGCTCGGATTCCGTCGAGGAGACGCGGCACCGGTGGCCCGTCTGGAGCTGGTTCAGGAATAGCCTGGCCTTTTCCGAGACCTGCACAAGGGCAATGCGGCTGCTCTCCCCCGTGGGATGGGCGTCATCCCTGTCCAGCGTTGGGGCAGAGCGGGCCGGCCCCTCTTCCAAAGGCCTCCTGCCGTGGGATGCGGAATGCGGATCTGGGCAGCCCTGGCTTATGAAGGCACAAGGTATCGGGGGTTCCAGCGCCTGGCCCCGTCCCATGAGCCGACGATCCAGGGCGTTCTGGAAGCGACCCTCCAGCATCTGGCCGGAGCTCCGATCCGGGTGCGGGGGGCCGGCCGCACGGATGCGGGGGTTCATGCGTTCGGCCAGGTGGTCGCTTTTGATATCTCCTGGCGGCATTCCCTGGAGGATCTGCAGCGGGCCCTGAATGCCCTCCTGCCATTCGACATGGTGGTCTGGGCTCTGGGGGAAGCGCCGCCGGATTTCCATCCCCGTCGGGAGGCTCAGACCCGGATCTATCGCTACCTGATCTACAACGGGCCCCGGCGGGATCCTTTCGGGCGCACGCTGGCCTGGCATGTGCCGTCGCCCCTTGATGTCATGGCGATGCGTCAGGCTGCCGCCCTCTGGGTGGGGCGCCATGACTTCGGGGCGTTTGGCCGCCCCCCCAGAGGTCAGAATACTGTGCGGGAGGTCCGAAGGGCCGCCGTCGTCGCCGACGGGGAATGGGTGGCGTTTGAGATCGAGGCGGATGCGTTTCTTTATCATATGGTTCGCATTATGGTGGCGGTACTGGTCGCCATCGGCCGGGGGGAGCGGCCCCCGGAAGCGGCGGCCGCCTACCTGAGGCGACCGGATGCCTATCCAGCCCATGCGCCGGCTCCGCCGTATGGCCTCTATTTCGTGGGCGCGCGCTATGAGCGGATTTCGATTCCGCCGCCACCGAAGTTCTTGCCCGATTGCCTTCGAGGCTTGCAGGACCAATAGAGCTCCGTCCATCTCAGCCTGTTGCAGGAGGGAGAGCGCCGTGAAAACTTACGTCACCAAGCCGGCCGATATCCGGGCGGAATGGTGGGTCGTGGATGCAACCAACCAGAACCTGGGTCGGTTGGCCAGCCGGATCGCCCAAATCCTTCGCGGGAAGCATAAGCCGTATTTTGACCCTTCGCAGGATTGCGGGGACTATGTGATCGTGATCAATGCCGCCAAGGTGGCGGTTCATCCCCGCCATCTGGAGCAGAAGGTGTATTACCGTCACAGCGGATATCCAGGCGGTTTGCGGGAAATCCCCATGCGCCGGATGTTGCAGACCCATCCCGAGCGGGTGATTCAGAGGGCGGTGTGGGGGATGCTGCCGAAGAACCGTCTGGGGCGGCGCATGCTGAAGAAGCTAAAGGTCTATCCTGGGCCGGAGCATCCGCATCAGGCCCAGCAGCCTAAACCGCTTCCCCTGTGAATGGGTTCCGTTCGCTCAAGCCGGGCTTACGCTGTTTCGCTTCGGTCGGCGAGGGGGCATGGCCTTTTCCTCTCTTTTCAGAGCTCAGCAGCGTAAGCCCGCTCCCATCGTCCACTTGATCCAGAGGGAGAGGAGCGCCTATGGCCGCTGTTGTGGAAGGGCTCACTTTTGAGGCTTTCAAAGGCCGTCCTTATGTTGAGGGCGTGGGTCGACGCAAGCGGGCCGTCGCCCGGGTTCGTCTATATACGGGTGGAAGGGGAGTGTTTATTGTGAATAACAAGCCCGTGCAGGATTACTTTGTCCGCGAGCAGGATCTCCATCATCTGTTTGAGCCGCTCCGCCTGGCCGGCCTGGAAGGGAAGCTGGATGTCACGGTGAGGGTCGAGGGAGGTGGCCTCACGGGCCAGGCCGGCGCGATTCGCCTGGGGCTGGCCCGCGCCCTGCTTCTGGTGGATCCGGGTTTGCGCCCCCTGCTGAAACAGCATGGCATGCTGACCCGTGATCCTCGGGAGAAAGAGCGCAAGAAGCCCGGGCTCCGGCGCGCGCGCAAGGCACCTCAGTCGCCTAAGCGTTGAATACCATGATTATGATTTCCCCGTGGGCCAGATGGGCTGTCCTCGGCAGGCCCGTCTGGCCCCGATGGGGTTTCTCTCCCCGCCCTCAACCCGAGGACACTATCCGGCTCTAAAGGCTCAGAATCCGCCGGAGCTCTCGAAGGACCAGGGTGGGTCGTTCGTCTCGTAAAAGGGGCAATCGAATACGGGTCCGGCGGATTTGATCGAGATCGATGGAGGCCAGGATCAGGGCTTCGTCGAAATAAGGGCCTTGCACCACCAGATCCCCGCTCGGATCGAAAATGGTCGACCCCCCCCAGAAGTTCTGTCCATCCTCAAATCCGGCGCGGTTCACATGGATGACGAAAACGGTGAAAAGGCTCGCATAGGCCTGATTGACCAGTTCGACCCATTTTGCGCTTCCGAACTTCCCCGGAATTCCCAATCCGCGTCCCGGGCTCGCCGAGGTGAAGATCAGCACCTCCGCCCCATCCAGCCAGAGGAGGTAAGGCGGGCTGATGTGCCAGAAATCCTCGCAGATCAACAATCCGAAGCGTCCGAAGCGGGTATCGAAAGCCCGAACCTGATCCCCGGGGGCCATATCCCGGCCCTCATCGAACATCCCATAAGTTGGAAGATAAACTTTGCGATGGCGATGGATTATATGTCCCCCAGCCAGATAAGCGCCTGTCGTGTAGTAGCGCCCTCGTTCATCCATCTCCACGAACCCGACGACCAGGTCGGCCCGCCGGCTCGCTTCCAGCAGGGGCTGGAGAACCGGATGGTTCGGTTCAGGACGTATGGCCACTTCATATGTGAGATCCTGAAGCACATATCCGGTGAGGGAAAGCTCAGGGAACACGATCAGCTCGGCGCCTCGGGCTACTGCGTCCTCAATGACCTCCAGATGTTTGTGGAGGTTGGCCTGCAGATCGCCCAGCCGTGGATAGATCTGAGCCAGACCGATTTTCAGGGCCTTCATTCGGAGACCTCCACCATGGCCGTTTTGTGAAATAATAACCTGGGGCGGGTGTCCACCGCCAGAGGTGGTCCTGAGGAGGGAACCGACCGGCCCAAAGACCGGTGAGACGCATGCGATGCTCTTTGTTAGCCCAGTGAACGAAGCCCTGGATGGGGAGAGGTCCTGGCGATGCGATCTTCCACGCGATGGGCTTGGGTTCTGGTTGTGGGAATGGCGGCCTGCACATCGATGACAAGGCCTCCCAGGTTGCTTGTCCTGTGGCATGCCCTGGACCCCGAGCGGGCTGTTGCCCTGGCCCGGCTCACAGAGGCCTATATGGCGGAGCATCCCAACATCGCGATCTATATCGAGGCGTTCCCCTCGACTCAAGAGCTGCTCAACCGGCTACAGCGGCCATCGGAGCGAGGGCCGGACCTGGTCCTGATTCCGGCGGAGGTGGTGCCGGAGCTGTGGGAGGCCGGGCGGCTGGTTCCTCTTCGCCCATGGCTGGAGGATCCGCAGTATGGGCTATCGGCGGAGGAGCGGGAGGATCTGCTGGCTCCGGTGACCCCCGGCTCCGTTCCATTCCTGCGGGATGGGCTCATTATGTATGCGGATGAGGATCGATTGCTGGAATCCGGTTTTGAGCAACCTCCGACGGATTGGGGAGGGATTCATCAGGTGTGCATGCGGGGAGCGCTGGATCTGAATGGGGATGGGCGTCCGGATACGGCGGGCTGGATCGCCCCGCGGGATGCGCATGTGCTCCAGGGGTGGCTGGCCCAGCGTTCCGTAGCGGATCTGAAGGGATGGGTCGAAGACCTGGCCTTCATGCTGAGGGTGGAATGCGGCCGCCTGATGGATCCCCCATCCGCGTTACAGGCTTTTCTGGAAGGCGAGACCGTGATCCTGTTCGGCCCTACGCGCTGGCTTCCTATCCTGGAGCGGGAGGCCGAAGCCGGGCGGTTAAGGTTCCGGCTGGCCCTGGCTCCCCTGCCCGGCCCATCCGGGCAGGGGAGGGCGATCCTGCCCGGATGGGGATGGGATCTGGCGATCACCGCCCGGGATCCGGAGCAACAAATGGCGGCATGGCGGTTCCTGCACTGGGCCGTGGGGGTCGAGGCGCAGACCCGTTGGGCACAGGATGCGCGATCGATCCCCGTTCGCCGCGCGGCCGCCATGCGATTGCGCCAGCTCACGGGCGCGGAGGCCCGGCTGGGTATGCTGCTCCGCTGGGCGCTCCAGGGATACTGGGAGGAACCTGCAGCGGGGCAAAGTGCGCTGGATCGCCTGAATGAGGCGATCCAGCTGCTGGAAGGCGGAGCCGATGTGTCGGTCATCCTGGACCGATTGCCGCGTCCATAAGGGCGGAATACTCGGACATCTCCACGCCTATCCGATTAGGGAGGGGAACAGTGGGTTCCTCCGGCGCTCATCTCGAAGTCTGGTTGCTCGCGGCCATCGAGGCCGCGCTGGCTGGCGGAGCGGTCCTTCGCGCCTGCTGGCCGATGTCCCGCCAGGTGCATGAGAAAGGGTTTCGGGATTGGGTGACCTCCGCGGATCTGGCGGCCCAGGAGGCGATCTTGACGGTTATCCGGCGCCATGGTCCGGAACATCGGATCCTGGCAGAGGAGGGAGATCACGGGCCAGCGGGCGTAGATATAGAGGAAGGGCCTGTTTGGGTTGTCGATCCCCTGGATGGGACCACAAACTTTGCCCGACGGTTTCCGTGCTTTTCGGTATCGGTCGGGCTGCTGGTGGATGGCGAGCCCGTGGTGGGGGCCATCTATGATCCGCTGAAGGATATGCTGTTCACGGGGGCGCGAGGACGCGGCGCCTTCCTGAACGGAAAGCCGATCCGGGTGAGCGAGACGGAGCGGTTAGAGCAGGCGCTGATCGGGTTGGATTGGGGACACCAGAATGAGACGCGAGAGCGAATCTTGGGGTGGCTCAGCCGGCTGGCGGTGCGCTGTCAAACCGTTCGCGCCATCGGATCCGCGGCCCTGGGGATGGCCTATGTGGCGGCCGGATGGCTCGATTTCTATTTTCACTTTGCGCTGCAACCATGGGATGTGGCTGCAGCTGCAGTGATCGTTCGCGAGGCAGGAGGAACCATTTATCAACCGGATGGCGCGCCGTGGTCCTTCCGAAGCTCCGCCGCCGTGGTGAGCAATGGGCGGCTGGAGCGCGCGGTCTGGGCCGCTATGGGGATGTAAAGCGGAGCTTCGACGCGGGAGCGAAGACCCGGAGGGGGTCGGATGCCTAACCCCCTTCGGGAGACAGGAGCCAGGAGCCCAGCGATTTGACAGATTCGCAGTTCTCTGTTAATATGGAAAAGCGCGGTGAGCACATGCGTGAAGGGAGGTCGAAGGCTGGACCGCCGGTCGGCTGAGACGCCCCGGCGGTTCTTTGTTGCCCTGGAATCGGTCCCACGCCGTCCTCCAGGCGATCGCCAGACCCCTTCTCTCTCAACAGAAGCCCTGCTCAGGCTTCCCCCTCAAAATTTTTCGAGGAGTTCGTCCGATGTCTGAAGCGCGCATGAAGGGGACCGTTCGCTGGTTCAACCGCACCAAGGGTTACGGGTTCATCCGGCCTGATCACGGGGAGAAGGACATCTTCGTCCACTACTCCGGGATCGCGGGGGATGGTTTCCGGAACCTGGAGGAAGGGGACCGGGTGGAATTCAGCGTCCGGCAGACCGCGAAGGGGCCACAGGCTTACGATGTGATCCGCACATCCGCCTAACGGATCCTCCGTTCGCCCGAACAAAGGCCCTGCCTAAAGGCAGGGCCTTTGTTATTTTAAGCGGGATCTGTGACCGCAGGGGCGCTTTCGCCTCGCTTGTCGGATGGCCTACATGGCACATAAAATCGAATCGCGTCCCCCCCTCCCGCATCGCCACGTTGCGGGAGGAGGTTCGGGGAACGAGAGGAGGGGCAAGCGCTTCATGCCGCATGTCTCTCCCTGGGGACAAATGGATTTGATCAGGAGGCGAAAGGTGGAACGGAATGCCCGGGGGATTCTACAGGTTTGGGGAGGGCGACTGGACAGGCTGACGCTCTTCCTGCGCCAATCCGTCCAGGGGGGCGCGCTGTGGGTTCCGGTCCTGGCCGTCTTCACGGCGCTGGGGATCGGGGGCATTGTGGTCGCTCTGGCCACCGGTCAGCCGCGCCTGGCCCTCCTGGCCTACCAGGGGCTCTGGGAAGGCGCCTTCGGATCCCCGAAAGCCCTCAGCGAGACCCTCGTCCAGATGACGCCTTATGTCTTGGCCGGCCTGGGCATCGCCCTGGCGTTCCACGGAGGCCTTTTCAACATCGGTGCGGAGGGGCAGCTGGCCCTGGGCGCGATCGTGGCCGCATGGATCGGCTATGCCCTCCCACCCCTGGTGGGCGGGACCATCCCGCTCTTCCTGCATGTGCCTCTGGCCATCCTGGGCGGGGCGCTGGCCGGTGCCCTGTGGGCAGCGATCCCGGGCTGGCTGAAGGCGCGCACCGGCGGGCACGAGGTCATCAACACGATTATGATGAACTACATTGCGCTTCTCACGGCCAGCTACCTCCTGAACGGGCCCATGCGGGATCCCAGCCCGACCAACGTCGTGGCGCGGACGCCCCGGATCGCCGAGACCGCCCGGCTCCCCCGGCTGTTTGCGGACCCGGATCTCCGCCTCCATGCCGGTTTCCTGATCGCCCTCGGGATGGCCCTGCTGGTGGCCTGGCTCCTCTGGCGGACCACGCTGGGGTTTGAGATCCGGACGGTGGGGTTGAATCCCCACGCGGCCCGCTATGCCGGCATCCCGATCGTCCGGATCACGGTGCTCACCATGGCCATGAGCGGCTTTCTGGCCGGGATGGCTGGCGCGGTGCAGGTGACCGGTCTGAATTACCGTCACGAGCTGAGTTTCAACCTGGGATATGGCTTCGATGCCATCGCCATCGCGCTGCTGGGCAAGGTTCACCCCCTCGGGGTGGTGCTGGCGGCCTTCCTCTTCGGCGCGCTGCGCAACGGGGCCAGTCGCATGCAATTCCTCACCCAGGTCCCGGTGGATCTGATCTCGGTGATCCAGGCGCTGATTTTAATGTTTGTGGCGGCGGAGGCGATCATCCGCGCCCTCTATCGGCCGCTCTTCCGCGGGGCGGCCGAGGCGGAACAGATGGTGCTGACCCGCGGGTGGGGGGAGCTTTGAGGTATGAAAGGCCTGCGATGCCCTATCCTCCCCCTTTTTCTTCTCGGTGCGTCGGAACGCGGTCCGGCGTCGCTAAGACGGAGGGGGGAGCCCCATGAGGGGATCAACAGCGCAATCTCTGTTCATGGAGGCAGGATAGGCGTCCGGTTTCCAGACCTGTTCGGAGAGGATGCGGGATGGACGCGCGGCGATTCGGCTTTATCATCGGCGTGATCGCCCTGATTTTTGGAACAGCGGTGGCGCTGGGCTATGGGCGCTATCCGGCGGCGGTGATCCTCGTCAGCATGCTGGCCACCACCATCCGGGTTTCCACCCCGCTGGTGCTGGGGGCCCTCTCCGGCATCTTCTGCGAGCGGAGCGGGGTGGTGAACATCGCCATTGAGGGCATGATGCTGACGGCGGCGTTCACCGGGTTCACGGCCTCCCTCTATATCTACGACGCCGGCGTTCCGGGCCTCCTGGCTCTTCTCCTGGGCGTGCTCATCGCCATCCTCACGGGGGCCCTCCTGGGCCTGCTTCACGCTGTCCTTTCCGTCACCTACAAGACCGATCAGATCATCAGCGGGACCGTGATCAACATCCTGGCGGTGGGGATCACGGGGTATCTGAACCGCCAGCTTTTCTTTGGGGGCCAGATGCCCCATTCCCCCGGCGTGCTCCCCCGCATCGCCCTCCCCGGGCTTTCCGAGCTCCCTCTGGTGGGCAGTATCTTCAGCCAGCAGCCGATCACCTGGCTGGCGCCGATCCTGGTGATCCTGGTGCATATCCTGTTGTTCCGGACCGTATGGGGTCTGCGGACGCGGGCCGTGGGGGAACACCCGCGCGGCGCGGACACCCTGGGGATCGATGTGATCCGGCTTCGTTATATCAATGTGGTCCTGGGCGGAGCGATCGCCGGCCTGGCTGGGGCGTATTTCACCCTCGAGTCAGTGCCGGCCTTTGAGCCCCTGATGACCAACGGCCGGGGCTTCATCTCCCTGGCCGCGATGATCTTTGGGAACTGGACGCCGTTCGGGGCGTGGGCGGCCACGCTGCTGTTCGGGGCCGCGCAGGCCCTTCAGGCCAACGCCCAGCAATTCGAGTTCCCCGCCCCCTCTCAGTTCGTGGGCATGGTGCCCTATGTGATGACCATGCTGGTGCTGACCGGCATCGTCGGGCGGACGATCCCGCCTGCGGCGGACGGGCAGCCCTATGAGCGGGAGACCCTGCCTCCCCGTCGTCGGGCCGCTCATCCCTCTCCGCTGGAGCTCTCCGCGGACGGGGAGATCCTGCGGGCGGAGGGGATCGTCAAGCGCTTCCCCGGCGTGGTCGCCAACGATCATGTGAATTTCTCCCTGCGTCGGGGGGAGATCCATGCCGTCCTGGGGGAGAACGGAGCGGGGAAGACCACGCTGATGAACATCCTGTATGGCCTCTATCATCCCGATGAAGGGGAAATCTACATCCGGGGCCAGCCGGTGGAGATCCGCAGCCCCAGCGATGCGATCCGTATGGGCATCGGGATGGTCCACCAGCACTTCATGCTGGTGCCTGTGTTCACGGTGGCCGAGAACATCATCCTGGGCCAGGAAGTCCGGCGCGGGCCCTTCCTGGATCTCCGGCGGGCCGTGGAGGAAGTCCGCGCCCTTTCCCAGCGCTACGGGCTGGAAGTGGACCCGGAAGCGCGGGTGAAGGATCTGCCGGTTGGGGTTCAACAGCGGGTGGAGATCCTGAAAGCCCTTTACCGGAGGGCGGATATCCTGATCCTGGACGAGCCCACGGCGGTGCTGACCCCTCAGGAGACCGAAGAGCTGTTCCGGGTGATGCGCAACCTGCAGCAGCAGGGGGTCTCGATCATCTTCATCACCCACAAGCTGAAGGAGGTCATGGCGGTCGCCGATCGCATTACGGTGCTTCGAAACGGCCGCGTGGTGGGCACCCTGACCCCTGGGGAGGCGGATGAGGCGCATCTGGCGGCGATGATGGTCGGTCGCGAGGTGATGCTGACGGTGGAGAAGACCCCCGCCCGGCCCGGTCCGGAGGTCCTGCGGGTGGAGGATCTCCGGGTCCGCGACGACCGGGGCGCGATGGTGGTCAATGGGGTCAGCTTCTCCGTGCATGCGGGCGAGATCCTGGGGATCGCCGGGGTGCAGGGCAACGGCCAGACGGAGTTGATCGAGGCCCTGGTCGGGCTGCGGCCAGCCGCCGGCGGCCGGGTGCTCCTGCTGGGGGAGGAGATCACCCTGCAGCCGACCCGTGATCGGACCGAACGAGGGATGGCCCACATCCCGGAAGACCGCCAGAAGCACGGCCTGGTGTTGCCGTATTCCGTGGCGGACAACCTGGTCCTCAACACCTACTATCAGCCCCCCTTCGCCCGGGGGATCCAGCGGCAACCCCAGGCGGTCCGGGAGCACGCGCGGCGTTTGATCGCCCTCTACGACATCCGAACGCCCAGCCCCGATACGCCGGTGCGGAGCCTCTCCGGGGGGAACCAGCAGAAGGTGATCGCCGCCCGGGAGCTCTCCCGCCCCATCCGCCTGCTGGTGGCCAACCAGCCAACCCGGGGTCTGGATGTGGGGGCGACCGAGTATATCCATCGCAAGATCGTGGAGATGCGCGATCAGGGAGCGGCAGTCCTCCTGGTCTCCACCGAGCTGGATGAGATCTTCTCCCTGGCGGATCGGATCGCGGTGATGTATCGGGGCCGTATCGTCGCCATCCTGGATCAGGCGGAGGCCACGCTGCAGCAGGTGGGGCTGCTGATGGCGGGCGTGTTCCCGGCGGAGCGGTGGCCGATCGCCCAACCTTCGGAGCGCGCGTAGGGCAACTGCTCTCATCTCCGATCATCCCTCCTCAGGGGGTAGGAATGAAGCGGATCTGCGTGATCGGCGCAGGGTATGTCGGGCTCACCACGGCGGCGTGCCTGGCTGATCTGGGCAACCGTGTGGCCTGTGTGGATATCAACGAAGAAAAGATCGCCATGCTCCAGGAGGGCCGCCTCCCGATTTTCGAGCCGGGGCTGGAGGAGATCGTCCGCCGCAACATGAAAGCGGGCCGTCTTTCCTTCACCGTCTCCTACGAGGAGGGCATCAACGGCCTGCCGGCGGAGTTCGTCTTCATCGCCGTGGGGACGCCGGAGGGGGTGGACGGCGAAGCGGATCTGCGGTATGTGCGCATGGCCGCCGAGCGCATCGGCGAGGTGATGGATCATCCCCTGATCATCGTCAACAAGAGCACGGTGCCGGTGGGGACGGGGGACTGGGTGGCGGACATCGTGCGCAGCCGCCAGCGCCGGCCCATCCCCTTCTGGGTGGTCTCCAATCCGGAGTTCCTGCGGGAGGGATCCGCCGTTTACGATTTTATGAACCCGGACCGTATCGTGCTGGGCTCGCTGGATCGGGAGGCGGCAGAGAAGGTGGCGCAGCTGTATCTGCCCCTGCGCAGCACGATTATGATCACCGATCTGCGCACCGCGGAGATGATCAAGTATGCTTCCAATGCTTTCCTGGCCACCAAGATCTCCTTCATCAACGAGATCGCCAACATCTGCGAGGCCCTGGGGGCGGATGTGAAGGAGGTGGCGGCCGGCATGGGCTACGACAAGCGCATCGGCCGCGCCTTTCTGGATGCGGGGGTAGGGTGGGGGGGGTCTTGTTTCCCCAAGGATGTCAAGGCCCTCATCCACATGGCGGTTGTCCACGGATGCCATCCGCAGCTGCTGCAAGCGGTGGTGGAGATCAACCGGGACCAGCGGCGGCGGGTGGTGCGGAAGCTGAAGGAGATCCTGGGGGATCTGAACGGCATGGTGATCGGATTGCTCGGGCTGGCCTTCAAGCCGAACACCGATGACATCCGGGAGGCCCCGGCGCTGGAGATCGCGGGATATCTGCTTGAGGAGGGCGCGATCGTCCGCGCTTATGATCCGGTGGCCATGCCCAACGCCGCCCGGGTTCTCCCCCAGGTGATCATGTGCGCCGATCCCTACGAGCTGGCGGCGGGGGCGGACGCCCTGGTGGTGGTGACGGACTGGAACGAGTTCAAGCACCTGGATCTTCCGCGCATCAAGCAGCTCATGCGGCGGCCGGTGCTCATCGACGGCCGCAACATCTACGAGCCGGGCCTCATGCGCGAGCTGGGCTTCATTTACCGGGGGATCGGTCGGGGCACCAACGCGACGGCGGAGGGGGACCCACCGTTCGCCGCCGCGGCAAGGGCCGGCATCTCAGAAGGATAAGGCGGCTGGAGCGGTCTCCAGATCTTCCAGTTCTGCCGTTAGGGGGAACACGGGGTAGCGGCGCAGGTTCAGGAGAAACTCGACCCGGAACCTGCCCGTCAGCCCGATCGGCAGAAAGACGCCCCATCTCGTATAGCTTCACCGCGCGGGTTCCCTCAACCGGGCGGACCGTTGGGCGGGGCCGGCCCGTCGGGATGGGGGAGGATCTCCATCCGGATCACGGGGCGTCCGGCGGGAACATCTCGCTCAGGGTGACCAGCCGGAAGCGGGCCGCCAGGTCTGGCAGCGCCCGGCGGGCTCCTTCTACGTTCCATGAGCTGATGTGCAGCAGGATGATCTCTCCACCCCGCACGTGCTCCCGCAGGAAGGCGGCCACCCGCTCTGGATCCCGCACGCCCTGTCGATCCAGCGTCCGGTAGATATCCAGCGTCCAGAGGGCGACCCGCATGCCGCGCCGCCGCACCGCCTCCAGGATCTCCGGATCCGCTTCCGTGGTGAAGCCCGCCATCCCTGGCGGTCGAAACCAGCGGGTGGGGTAGGGCTGGCCCAGGGCCTCCTCCACAGCCCGCTGCCAGCCGTCGAGCTCGGCGTCGATGATCGCGGGGTCTGGATGGGGCGTTAGCACGCGATGATGGAGGGTGTGATTGCCCAGCTCGTGGCCGCCGGCCACCAGGCGCCGGACCAGCTCCGGGTGGGCGCGGAATATCCGTCCCACACAGAAGAAGGTGGCCCGAGCCCCTGCCGCCTCCAGATCCTGAAGCAGGGGTTCCATCAGATGGGGAAGGAAACAATCATCGAAGGTCAGCGCCACCATAGGAGGGGATCCACGGCAGACCACGCCCGGTGTGGCACAGGGAGGCGGTCCTGCCCGCCGGCGGGGCCTGGAAAGCCCTCTCCGGGCTTCCCGCAGGGATTGGCGCAATACCCGGGGGTCTTCATCGGGAACCGGCCGGCCCGGCGGGGGAGCAGTCTCCGGCCATCGCGCGCCGAGCAGGAGCAGGAGCAGGAGAAGGTTTCCTGGGAAGATCCCAGGGGATCGGATGGTCGCGGGGCCTCTGTGGATGCCCATGGCACCATACCTCCCGGGATGGATACGCCTGTCCTCACTGCAGGATCCCGCTTTGCGCAGGGTTTTCTTCGGGAAGGCTCCAGGCGATCGCTCGCGGCGCGGTGGCCCACGGCCGGGACGAGCGGCTGGGAGGAGCCGATCGGCCTTCAGAAGCCGCGCCCCGGCCGGAACCAGTCAGCCCATCGATTCCCCGGGGGAGCGTTCCCGGTGGGTTTCGATCCAGGCGAGGGCTTCGCGGATGGGGATGAATTTCCCTTCGGGCCACAGCCATTCCACCGGCATGGCGAAGCCGGGGAGGGCCCTGCTCCGCAGGATCCCGCCTTCCACCGGGATGGGGGTCAGGCGGTTTCCCTCCAGCCGGTAGAACTCGGTCCCTGCTGGCCCGTAGGGATCGATCAGCCAGACTTCCGGCACCCCGGCCCGCTCGTATCCCTGCAGTTTGGGTCCCCGGTCGTAGGCGAGGGTGCCGCGGGAGAGGATCTCCACCACCAGGTCGGGCGCGCCCATCACCCCGCGCTCGGTGATCCGATGGGCTCGCTCCCGGGCCACGAACAGGATGTCCGGCTCGTAGACCTGGTCGGGGGCCAGCACCACCGGCGTGCGGGATCCCCGCACCTCCCCCAGATCATGAAGCTCCACATACACCCGCAGCAGAGTATACAGGAATCCGAACAATCGCTCGTGGATGTCCAGGGCGGGCGAGGGCATGATCATCACCCCGTCGATGAGCTCGGCCTTGCGATCCTCCGGCGCCAGCTCCAGGAACTCCTCGGCCGTCATCCGCTCCGCCACCTCCACCCGCGCGCCGAACTTCCAATGTCCCATCTCCGCCTCCCTTTATCCGTGTTCGCACGGCTCACAAGGGGGGGCGTTCCCGGTGGGTTTCGATCCAGGCGAGGGCTTCGCGGATGGGGATGAATTTCCCTTCGGGCCACAGCCATTCCACCGGCATGGCGAAGCCGGGGAGGGCCCTGCTCCGCAGGATCCCGCCTTCCACCGGGATGGGGGTCAGGCGGTTTCCCTCCAGCCGGTAGAACTCGGTCCCTGCTGGCCCGTAGGGATCGATCAGCCAGACTTCCGGCACCCCGGCCCGCTCGTATCCCTGCAGTTTGGGTCCCCGGTCGTAGGCGAGGGTGCCGCGGGAGAGGATCTCCACCACCAGGTCGGGCGCGCCCATCACCCCGCGCTCGGTGATCCGATGGGCTCGCTCCCGGGCCACGAACAGGATGTCCGGCTCGTAGACCTGGTCGGGGGCCAGCACCACCGGCGTGCGGGATCCCCGCACCTCCCCCAGATCATGAAGCTCCACATATTCGCTGATCAGGCGGAACAGGAATCCGAACAATCGCTCGTGGATGTCCAGGGCGGGCGAGGGCATGATCATCACCCCGTCGATGAGCTCGGCCTTGCGATCCTCCGGCGCCAGCTCCAGGAACTCCTCGGCCGTCATCCGCTCCGCCACCTCCACCCGCGCGCCGAACTTCCAGTGTCCCATCTCTGCCTCCTGTGCCCTTGCCGTCAGACCCGGCGGTTGCGCTCCGGTGAGCCGTTTACTCCTCGGACCCATAGCATGCCAGCCCCAGTCCTCCAGGCCCGGCATGGGTGGCCACAGCGGGCCCGGCCTCGGCGACGATGATCTCCGCTGGTCGCAGTTCCTCCTCCAGGGCGCGGGCGATCGCTTCCGCCACTTCCGGAAGCCGGGTGTGCATCACCCCGATCCGAAGATCCCGCCGCCCGCGGGCATACTCCCGGATCAGCTCCAGGAGGCGGGCCCGGGCCCGCTGAGTGGTTCGCACCCGCTCATGCGCCTCAATCCGACCCTCGTGGAGTTTCAGGATCGGCTTCAACTGGAGGAGGTTCCCCATCAGCGCCTGGATGTTGCTCACCCGTCCTCCCTTGGCTAAATACTCCAGGGTGTCCAGAACGAAATAAAACACCATGCGGGTCCTCATGAACTCCAGGCGCTCCAGGATTTCCCGGGCGGTCGCCCCGGCGCGGGCCATGCGAGCGGCTTCCAGCACCAGCATCCCCTGAGGGACGGAGATCCAGCGGGTGTCCACGACATGGATCTCCGCCTCGGGGAGCATCTCCCGCGCCGCCACCGCCGATGCGTAGGTCCCGCTCAGCGCCGAGGAAAGATGAATCGAGAGGATAGGATGCCCCTCCTCACTCAGCTGCCGGTAGGTCTCATAAAACCGACCCACCGGCGGCTGGGAAGTCGTGGGGAGCGTCGGGGAGGTCTGGAGATATCGATAAAAGGTCTCCAGATCCAGATCCTCTCCCTCATAGTAGGTCCGCCCGCCGATGTTCACCACCAGGGGGACTACCGTGATCGCATACTGGCGGAACAATTCGGGCGGAAGATGTGCGCCGCTATCCGTAACGATCCGCACCATCGCGTTATCATCCCGGTGGGGGTAATCGGCTGGTCATCCCCCATAATACCATCCTGTATCCCACATCACCAGCGGCTTCGCATCGGGGTCTCGCAGGCCGGCCTCGATCACTTCCGCCACGAACACGGTATGATCTCCCCGGCGCACCGCATCCGTCACCCGGGCCTCAAACCATGCCGGCAGGTCCAGGAGGAGCGGCGCGCCGGTCTGGGGGCCCCGCTCGAAGGGATAGCCGTTCAACCGCCCTTCGGACACCTGGGTGGGGCGGAAGAAAGCCGCAGCGATCTCTTTCTGCCCGGCCCCCAGGATGTTCACGGCGAATTGACCGGTCCGCTCGATCAACGCGTGGAGATGGCTGTCCCGTTTCACTCCCACCATCACCAGGGGTGGGTTGAACGAGGCCTGGGAGAGCCAGTTGATGGTCCCGGCGGCGATCTCCTCCCCATCCGCCGCGGTCAGCACGTAAAGGCCATAGGTGATCAGCCTGAGGGTGCGCTTGCGGATCTCGGGATCCATCGTTTGTCCCTCCTCCCGTTGTTCGGATTCGCATGGACGCCCTCGCCTTCGGAGGGGGAATCGCCCCTTCCCGTGGCCCGCCGAACCACGGCGAGGGGGATTGTTTCATAGCTTACCTGGAACACTCCCTTCCCGGCAATGGGTTCCCCTCCTTGCGAAGGGGGGAAGGGGGCGTGAAGCTCTTCGGGTTCAGGTAGGCGCTTGGGTCATCCGCTTCGGACGCTGAGGGCAAGGTCGGGACTGAAGCGTTAGGGCGAAAGGGCCAGGGCGGAAGCCCGATCATCACCGGTAGGAGCCGCTTCCGCAGCGATCTCTGCGACGGCATCAGGGAGATACGGCCTCCAGGTGGGCCCGGGCCGCCTGGAAGTGGGGGTTGATCCGCAGGGCTTGCTCGAAGAGCGCCCGGGCGCGCTCCCGATCCCCCAACGCCAGCAGCGCCTGGCCCTTATAGTCATACCATTCTTCAACATAAGGTGTCACCCGCAGGTTCGCATCCGCCAGGGCGATGACATCGGTGTAACGGCCAGCCGCCAGATAAGCCTCGAAAGGCTCAAACCGATACCACAGGATCCGCCAGGGCAGCCCCAGAGACCGCGCCTGATCGAAGGCCGTTGCGGCATCCTCGACCCGCCCCAGATGCAACAGCGCGGCGCCCGCATTGAACCAGGCGAAGGCCTCCTGAGGATGGGCCGCGAGCTCCTCCTGCGCCCGGGCCAACGCTTCCTCCCACATCCGGCGGTCGTCGTCCCAGGTGGGGCCGATCAGCTCCCGGAGGCGGCCCTCCGCCCCGGGAGGATAGATCACGATATACGTGCGATGGAAGTGCCGCCAGTAACGGTCCACCTCGGCATATGGAACGCCCTGATTGGGACCCATATAGGAGTCCATCAGGATGAACTGCCCCGCCCGCTCGCTGTAACCGATCAGGAGCCTATAATGCCCCATCCATCCCTGCCGGGGATCGGGCTCAAAGCCGGTCTCGATGATCACCGGGAAGCCGGATCGGAGCAGACGCTTGAGCAATTCGATATCCCCATTCACCCGCACCCGTGCCCCCAGCCCCAGGCTTCGGGCGAAGGCCACCATTTCCTCCGGCGAGACGTTTTTGTCCTCCGGGTCCGGCTTCAGGACAGCCGCTGTATCCCGCTGGGACCCGTGCCACCCATAGAAGCTCAGGGCCATCGCCAGGGTGGCCGGCCCGCAATTGTTCCAGGTCTGGAACATATGGCGCACTCCGTAAAGCAACACATCGGCCTGATCCAGCGCCGCCGGGGTATTGCGCGCGGCCTGGGTCGGCCCCGGGAACGCCGGCCGGGTGACGGTAGGCGTTGGCGTCGAGGGAGGCGGGGTGAGGGTGGGCGATGGAGAAGGGACCGGCGTCAGGGAAGGACGGGCGGTCCTTGTCGGGGAAGGGCGCGGAGCAGCCGGCGTGAGAAGAGCCGCTAGCCGTTCCGGGGGCACCGTTGCCATCGGCGTGGGGACCTCTTCCGGATGCGCCGGCCAGAACCAGGGCTGAAGGGGCTCCGGGACCAGTCGAGCGATATAGCGAGGGGGAAGGCGGTGAAGGCCCTCCCAGATCGCCCCCAGGCTCAGGAAAGCCACCAGCAGGCTGAGCCCGATCCATTTCCGATGGAATCCCATCCCGTATCCCCTTCCCGGATCGTGGGTATGTAACTCTTTATTCTATGGAAATGCGCGGGATATCGAAGGCGGCTTCCAGTAGCGCCACCAGGCCTGCGGCGACCAGCGTATGGCCTCCCATTAGGAGGGCCAGAGGCGCCCGAGCCGCGGCTTCGATCCATTCCCGGATCACCGGATCGCGGATCTCGGAAGCCGCAAAGAGATCCGCGGCGTAGCGGTCCGCGGGCGATGGCCAGCGGCCGGCGGCCGCCATCCAGACCCGGAGGTCCAGCAGGGCTCCATCGGCCAGTTCCGTTAGCGTTTCGAAGAAGCGCGGGGGCCCTACTGCCTGAAGATAAGCATACACCAGGGAGCGCACCTCGCCCCGTTGCATCCGGGCGCTGGCCTGCATCCCCCGCTCCTCGCTGAACACGCGGGTCCAGACCTGGGCGTGCCGTTCCAGGGCCGTCCAGGCCCACGAGGGGACGCGCCCCGCCACGATCAGACGGCTCCCCGGGGTTCGCAACAGGGCCTGGATCCGGTGCACCCGGGAGGGATCCCATCCGGTTCGCGCCACGGCCTCTCGGAGAGCGGTAGGCGCCTGGGGATGCTGGGCGGCGATCAGGGCGTCCACCGGTGTATCCAGATCCAGGAGGGAGGCGGTGGAACGCGGCCAGACCCGCGCCGGGAGACCGGCCTCCCGATGCAGCACCCATGCCATCGCATTGTCCGTGGGAAGCCGCCGGGCACAGGCGGGGATGATCTCCGCCGGGGCCACCGCAATCCAGTCGCTGGAATGCAGGTTGTTGGTCAGCAGGCCTTGCCGGATTTCCGCGAACGTGGTGAGCACCGCTTCCCAATCCGCCGAGCTCATCAAGGGCGCGGCGCCCGCCCCTACGTAGAGCAGGCGGGAGATCCGATGGCGCTGGATCAGCTCGGCCAGGCGGGCGCCGAATTCGAACGGCTGACCCCCCGGATCCAGATCCACTTCCAGAGGGAAAGGGGCCCCTTCCAGGGCTTCCAGGCCCTCTCGATCCGGAGCGGCCAGGATGACCCGGGCCACCTGTCCGGTATCCATGATCCGACGGATGGTCTCCTGAGCCGCCACCCGGAGGATCCGCCCCATTTGCTGTTCCAGCGGGTGGTTCCCCATCGGGCCCACCATCACCAGCAGGGCGAGATCTTTCATATGGTCCCCCCGAGCTTTCCCATCATCTTGTGGCATCAGGGGTTGCGCCGCCGTCTTCCCTATGGGATTTGGGAGCGCGCGTTCTTCCCATCACTCTCTGAGTTAGAATCATACCCGGAGATGGGGAGAATCTCATCCCTTCCGGCCGGAGGACTCCACGATGACGACCGCGCGAGGCGCTGCCACCACCTGGCCCCAGTGGATCGCCCTGAGCCTGTATGGGCTGGCTTTAACCATGACCTCCAATGTGGTGGATCCCCCGTGGCTGAGCCAGAAGGCAAGCGAGCTGGCGGGCCCGGGCTGGCAGAACACCCTGCTGGGCAGCGTGGCCTTCATCGGCCTGATCTGGGCCGCCCTGGTTCAGCCGGTCTTTGGAGCCTGGAGCGATCGGATCCACAGTCCCTGGGGACGTCGCAAGCCGTTCCTCTGGCTGGGCAGCCTGCTCCTGGCCGTGGCCCTGGCCCTCCTCATTGCCGCGCCTTCTGTGCCGCTGCTCATCCTGGCTCTGCTCCTGGTGCAAACGTTCTCCAACATGGTGCAGGCCGCCTACCAGGGGTTGATCCCCGATCATGTGCCCGAGGATCAGCGGGGCCGGGCCTCCGGGATCAAGGGATTTATGGAGATCCCGGCGGTGGTGATCGGTCCGCTGATCGCCGGTTATTTCCTGGGCCGGGGGCAAATCTGGGGGCCCTATCCGGTGCTGGTGATGCTCTATCTTCTGGTTGGGCTGATCACGGCGGCAGCGGTGCCCTCCCAGGCTCTGGTCGAGCCGCCGGCTCGTCGCCCCGCCTGGATCTATCAGGTGGAATGGGGCCGCGCCCCCACCTTTGCCTTCTGGCTGGCCCATCGCCTCATGTTCTGGTGGGCGCTGCTGACGCTGCGCACCTTTCTGATCTTCTTCTTCCGGGATACCATGGGCCTGACGATGGAGCAGGCGCAGGCGCTCAATGGCGCCCTTTCGGCGATCCTGGGGGCGGTGATCCTGTTGCTGATGGTGCCTTCCGGCGCCCTGGCCGATCGCTGGGGCGTGCGCCCGCTGCTCCAGGGCGCCGGGATCCTGGCCAGCCTGGGGACCTTCGGCTTCCTCGGTGTATCCCGGCTGTATGGACGGCCGGAGCTCCCGGTGCTGGTGGCCGCTTCGCTGACCATCGGAGTGGGCGTGGCCATGTTCGTGGCGGCCAGCTGGACCTGGATCACTCGCATCGTGCCTTCCGATGAGGCGGCGCGCTATCTGGGGCTGGGGAATATCGCCACGGCGGTGGGCAGCGCCATCGCCCGTCTGAGCGGCCCGGCCATCGACGCGCTGAACCGGACCACGGGCAGCCTGCTGGGTTACGATGTGATCTACGGCCTGGCCGGCCTGCTGTTCCTGGGCAGTCTGCTCCTGGCACGCCCCCCCGCCTGGACGGATAAACGCCTGTGAGCCTCCGATCGAGCGCGGGGAGAGGCAAGGCTTCCCTGGATCCAGCGTCTGGTAGAATGCGGAGGCGCTCGTGCGGTTGCGGGAATGGATGGAGGCGCTTCCCAAACGACTTCAGCCGCTCCTCCCGCCGGACCTCCGGGGGTTCCGATGGTCCGCCCGGCCATGGCTGGTGCAGGTCTACTATCACGACCCGGCGTTTCACTACGAGGTGTGGCACCTGGGGGAACGGCGGGGGCGCATCGAGATCGGCCTGCATTTTGAGAGCCGGGACCCGGAGCGAAATCGGGACGCTCTCAAGCGGATGAGCCGTCACATCTGGGAGATCCGGGATCGCCTGGGGCCTTACGTGGAGGCCGAGCTATGGGATCGCGGATGGGCCAAGGTGTTTGAGACCCATCCGCTTCCGCCGCTGGATGAGGAAAGCCTGGACCGTTTCGCTCAGCGTCTGACGCTCTGGATCCAGACGCTGGAGCCGATCCTCGCCCGGGAGCAAGCCGGCGCCCACGACCTCCCAACTCCCCCAAGGGGGGCATAAGGCGCGGATCTGCTCGAAGTTTTCCAGGCGGTAGCGTTCGGGGGAGGCCGCGGACTTCCCCCTGAAAGAAGAGGATCCCGTTCTGGAGGACAACCCCATTGCCCATCGGAGCGCCTATGCGTCACCTTCCTTCCTTTCTCAGGGAATTGAACCCCAGCCAGCAGGAAGCGGTCACTGCGCCGGACGGGCCGATCCTGGTGCTGGCCGGGCCGGGCAGCGGGAAAACGCGGGTGCTGACCTACCGGATCGCCTATCTGCTGACCGTTCGCCGTGTCTCTCCCTTCCACATCCTGGCTGTCACCTTCACCAATAAAGCGGCGGAAGAAATGCGGGCCCGCTTGGAGGCTCTGTTCGGCGAGCGGGCCGCCGAGCTCACCCTGGGGACTTTCCACGCCATCTGCGCCCGCTTCCTGCGCCGGGAAGCCTCGCTCCTGGGCCTGAACCCTCAATTTGTGATTTACGACGAGGAAGACCAGCTGGAAGCCGTCCGGCAGGCGCTGCGCGATCTCCACCTGGATGAGAAGCGCTACCGGCCCGGGGCGCTGCGGGCGGCCATCTCCCGGGCCAAGAACGAGTTCATCCGTCCGGATGACTACCCCATTCGCACCTACTTCGATGAGATCGTCGCTCGCGTTTACAGCCGCTATGAGGAACGCCTGCGAGCCGCCGATGCCCTGGACTTCGATGATCTCCTGCTGCGGGCGGTCGATCTGTTTGAAAACCACCCCGAGGCCCTGGCCCGCTATCAGGAACGCTACCGCCATATCCTGGTGGACGAGTTCCAGGATACGAACACCGTGCAGGTTTTCCTGTTGCGGCTGCTGGCCTCCCGGCACCGCAACCTGTTTTGCGTGGGGGATGAGGATCAGAGCATCTACGGCTGGCGCGGGGCGGATTTCCGCAATGTCATCCGCTTCCGGGAACATTTCCCTGAGGCCCGCATCATCATCCTCGAAGAGAATTACCGGTCCACCCGGACCATCCTGGAGGCGGCCCAGTCGGTTATCCGTTTCAACCGGGAGCGGTATAACGAGAAGCGCCTGGTCGCCGCCCGCGGGCCCGGTTCCCCGATTACGGTCTACGAAGCGTTCGACGAAGAGGACGAGGCCGCCTTCGTGGTCCGTCATATCCAGGAGCTGATCGAAACCCGTGGGGTTCGGCCTCAGGAGATCGCTGTGATGTATCGGACCAACGCGCAATCCCGGGCGCTGGAGGAAGCCTTCATCCGGGCCGGTCTGCCCTACCGGCTGGTGGGCGGCGTCCGCTTCTATCAGCGCCGCGAGATCAAGGACCTTCTGGCTTACCTCCGCCTGGTCCTGAACCCCCATGACGATCTCAGCCTGGTCCGCGTCCTGAACGTGCCCCCACGGGGGATCGGCCCGGCGACGCTCTCCAAGTTAACGGCGCTGGCCCAGCAGCAGGGGAGCTCTCTGTTCACGGCCATCGAACAGGCCACGGGCCATCCCTCCCCGATTCGGGGAGGGGAAGGGGGGAGGGGTGGGATCTCCCTTCCCCAGAAAATCCGCCATGCCCTCGTCGATCTCATCGAGCGGATCCGGGCCTGGCAGGCGGCCCGCGAGCGCATGGGCGTGGCGGAGTTGTTGCGGCGCATCATCGATGAGATCGGCTACGCGGAATATCTGGAGAGCCTGGAGGATCAGGAGCGGGAGATCGGAGGACGGCGCTGGGATAACGTGATGGAGCTGCTGCGGGTCGCTGCCCCCTATCGACCGGGCGCTTTCGAGGATCCGCTGGCGGTCTTCCTCAGCGAGGCGGCCCTGATCTCCGATGTGGATACCCTGCGGGATGACGTGGATGCGCCGATCCTGTTAACGCTCCATGCCGCCAAGGGGCTGGAATTCGAGGCGGTGTTCATCACCGGTCTGGAGGAGGGGTTGCTTCCGCACAGCCGTTCTATGGATGAGCCCGCCGCCCTGGAGGAAGAGCGGCGCCTGTTCTACGTGGGGATGACGCGAGCCAAAGATCTCCTGTTCCTGACCTATGCCTTCCGTCGGTATGACGAGATCCGCACGCCCTCGCGGTTCCTCCGAGAGATCCCGAAGGAGCTGTGGAGTGCGGTGCCTGAGCACCGCACTCCACGGGCCCCTCGATCCCGGCGGGATCGCAAAGCGGCCGCTTTACAGGAAACCCCGGTGGCCCCTCCCTCCAGCCTGCGCTTCCGCCCGGGCATGCGGGTTCGTCATCCTCAGTTTGGGGAAGGGCTGATCCTGGAGAGCCGGCGGGCTGGCCCGGACGAAGAGGTGGTGGTGATGTTCGAGGAAGCTGGGCTTAAGCGGCTCCTGGCCGGGTTTGCAAACCTGCAGATCCTCCCGGATCCGACACGTCCCCCTTCGTAGCGCGTGAGCTGGTTATGATCTATGAGTCCGCTTTCAACCGGCGCCTTCGATAGAAATCGCACCAGCGCCGCACCGGGCAGAGCTCGCAACGCGGTCGCTGGGCTTTGCAGATCTCCCGGCCATGGCGGATCAGGAGCAGGTGGAAGGGGAGGTATCGTTCCGGCGGGACCAGCGCTTCCATCCAGTCATGAGCTTTCTCCGCGGACATCCCCTCGGGGATCAGGCCCAGACGGGTTCCCACGCGGTGAACGTGCGTATCCACCGGGAACGCGGGCTTATCCAGCGAAAACAGGAGCACGATGGCCGCTGTCTTCGGCCCCACCCCGTCCAGCCTCCGCAGCCAGGCTTTGGCTTCCTCCACCGGCCATTCCGCCAGGAAGTCGAGGGACAGCTCCCCGCGCTCCTCCGTGATCCGCTGCAGGATCCGCTGGATACGGGGCGCTTTCTGAGCGGAAAGCCCGGCGGGCCGGATGGCCTCCTGCACGGCCTCCACGGGGGCATCCCGCACCGCCTCCCAGGTGGGAAACCGTTCGCGCAGCCGCTCGAAAGCCCGCCAGCTGTTGATGTCGCTGGTGTTCTGAGAGAGGACGGTCAGGATCAATTCCGAGAGGGGATCCAGCCGCCAGCGGGCCGGGATCCCGTAATAGGCCTCCAGCGCACGGTCGATTTCTTCCGCCTTCCGCTTTAGCGCTGCACGGGGTCGATCCATATCTCCAGTTCTGCTGCCGGATGGTTCTCAGGGCTTACATCGCGGGACCGCAATCGGGGGGGCGGCCGCGGGAGGGCGATTCTATTCTCCGAACCAGGCCCGGAGCCGCTCCGCCTCGAAGGCCCGCTTTTCCTCCAGGTAACGGGAGGAGGGCTCGGTGAGCTCGATCTCGGGAGCCGGATCCGCGAGGAAGCGCCCACGCACCAGCATCGCCTCGCCTCGTCCCATCTCCAGGTAACAGAATCCCTCTCCCGTGAAGGCGGCCATCGGCTCCCGACCGGCGAACACCGCCGCGATCCGCTCTGCGACCACCTGGCCCTCCGCCTCCGCGAAGACCCCCGCCTTGGGCATGGGCATGCCGTTCGGGAGGAGGATCTCGGTGATGTCGCCGATGGCGTAAACGCCCGGGAATCGGGTTTCCAGCGTCCGGGGGTTCACCCGCACCCAGGCTCCGCCATCAGTGAGACCGCTGCGAACCACCACTTCCGGACAGCGGTGGGGGGGCACTCCCAGAAGCAGATCGAAGGGCCGTCGCCGCTCGCCGAAGCGCACCGCTCCCGCTTCCACGGCTGTGGCCTTCTGGTTGGGGGAGAACTCGATCCCATGCTCCGCGAGGCGCCCCTCCAGCACGGAGCAGCCGGCCGCTCCCAGAACAGGGAGGGACATCGGCTGGGGGGTGAACACCGACAGATGGGCCCGGATGCCCCGCGCCTCGAAGAAGTCCTTCAACAGGAAGGCCATCTCGTAGGGCGCGGGCGGGCACTTATACGGAGCGCCGAAAATCCCGATCACGACCTGCCCGCCCTGGAACGCGCGCACCGCCTCCGCCGCCCGGGGGATCTCCTGGGGATCGTATACATTGATCGCGTGCTCCCGGAAGCCGGGGATGGCGTCCGGATCCAGTTCGGCGCCCAGCGCGATCACCATCGCGTCCCCTTCCAGGCGCTGGCCGTCCGCTTCCACGGCCCGGTTGGCCGGATCGATGGCATGGATCGTGGCCTGCAGGACGCGGATGCCCAGGCGCTCCAGCGCCTTCAACGGCCGGCGCCCCTCCTCGAGGGTGCCCCGGCCGATCATGGCCCACGTCTTGCGCAGGCCCATCATGAAATATGGACGTCGCTCGATCAAAAGGATCTCGTCCTCTGGGGGGAGCCGTTGACGGAGCGCATAAGCCGTCGCCACTCCCCCGAAGCCGCCGCCCAGGATCAACACCCGTCGCATGAAACCCTCCTGTTCCAAGGCTTTCGGGGATCGAACCTCTCAGATCCGGAAGGCCCGATCGCCCTTCCTCTCCGGTCTGAAGAAAGCCTCCGTGCGCCTGCTAACGCTTCCAGTTTACACGGGGAAATGGCGCGCATGCCAGCGCTCCTCCACCCGGGTGGCGACCTGAACCGCCTCATGCTCCAGGCGAACTCCTCCATAGCGTTGAGGATGCGTTAGATAATCCTTAAGATAAGCCAGCAAAAACCCGATGATGCCCTTCTCCCGCCACTGGCGGATGTGGACCAGCTCGTGGACCAGGAGGAGGAATCCCGGCAACCGATCCAGCGGCCAGTAATCCGGATCTATAAAGATATGTCGTCCGAGGGTCACGGCGGCCGGGTCGACCCCGGGGATCGGATCCGGCATCAGCCGCAGGATCAGCCGGGAGAGCGGGGTCCCGACGTGCAGGCATGCGCGTTCCCAATCCATCTCGGAAAGCCAGGGGTCGGCAAGCTCGCGCAGCAGAGCCCGTATCGACTCGGGGATCGGTCCTCGGTAAGGGATCATCCCGGTTGCCTCCATACCCATGGGGTTTTCGAGATCGCGCGGAACTCCGATGAGACCCCGCGTGATCCCCAGAAAGCATCCTCTCTCCGATCATACGGTCTTCGGAGTGGGAGCCAAACGGGGCAAATCCCATCTGGATTCACGGCGATCATGGGCGACCCGCTCGTGTGCGCTGTCCCGGAAATGACTACAATTTACTGGATGATCCTTCCGCTCAGGGGAAGAACCCATGAGCTGGACCCGCTATCGTGAGGTGGTTCTGGATCAGCTGCAGCGCGCCTTCGAAGCGAATCGGGACACGATCCCTGCGGCGGCCCGTCTGATCGCCGACGCCGTGGCCGGGGATCGGATCGTCCATGTGTTTGGGAGTGGACACTCGCAACTGGTGGCCCTGGATATCGTCGGTCGCGCCGGGGGGCTGGCGGGTGTGAACCCCATATGGGATCCCCTGTTCGGGCGGGCTGAGCGCCTGGAGGGGTTTGCTCCGGTTCTCCTGGCCGCCCACGCTTTTCATCCGGGAGATGTGCTGATTGTGATCTCCCATTCGGGCCGCAATCCCGCCCCCATTGAAGTTGCCCTTCACGGCAGGCAGCACGGCCTTCCGGTGATCGCCGTGACCGCTGTGGCCTTCAGCCGCTCCATCCCCTCCCGCCATTCCTCGGGCAAACGTCTTTTCGAGCTTGCGGATGTGGTCCTGGATACCATGGGCCCTCCGGGCGATGCGGCCATCCGCCTGGATGGGGAGCTTTACGCAGGACCCACCTCCACCGTGGTCGGCGCCGCCCTGCTTCAGGCGGTGATCGCGGAGGCGGCCGCCCGGCTGATGGAGCAGGGGATCCGTCCCCCGCTGTTCCGTTCCGGCAACCTGGAGGGAGCGGACGCCCATAATCAGGAGCTGCGCGCCCGTTACCGGGGGCGGGTGCTGTTCCTGATTTAGTCCAGTTTGTCTCAAGGTCCACCCATGTGGAGCATTCGAAGCCGAAGCGCCAGATGGAATACCCTGGCTGGGCTTGGGGTTCTGATCCTTTTCGCCTTCGGCCTCCGGCTCTATCGACTGGGCGAGCCCTCTCTCTGGAACGATGAGGGCCTGACCCTTTATAGAGCGCGGGCCTCATGGGAGGAGCTCCTCCGTGGGCAGATTGTCCTGCAGGGTCTTCGACCTATTCTGACCATTGACAATCACCCCCCGCTTTACTTCGTTGTGCTGAAAATTTGGATTGCGCTGGCTGGCGATACGGAGTTCGCTCTTCGGTTCCCATCCGTGTGGGCTTCGATCCTCATCATTCCCCTCGCCTGGACGGTCTGGAAACAGCTTAGGGAGCCGGCCGCGGCCTGGGTCAGCGCCCTTCTCCTGGCTGTCTCGCCCCTCTATTTATGGTATGGCCAGGAGGCCCGGATGTATACGCTTCTGGCCCTCGAGAGCCTGTTTCTTTTCCGGCTCTGGCTTTCCTTTTCCGGGAATTTCTCGCGAACTTCTTCCCGGTTTGTCATGATCGCTGCGATGATTTCTATGTTGTTGACGCATTATACTTCTATCCTGCTGCTTTTTTCGCTCTGGCTTTGGGCTCTCCTTCAGCCCCAACGTAGCCAGCGCCGTATGGCGCTCATATCTCTTCCTGCTTTTGTTGTGTTGGGGCTTTTTCTTCCCTTTCTTTATCAAAGGCTGCTCAGTGGGCCGGAACGGGATTACCGCTTCATCCCTTTTCTGGATCTTCTGATCGACATATTCCGATCGCCCGCCTTTGGAACTTCTTTTCCTTATAGGAATTCCGGGTTGTGGCCCATTCAGTGGGCGTGGGTGGGGGCGATGGGGATAGGGAGCTGGCATCTCCTGCGCCACAAACGATCCGTTGGTTTCCTGTTTCTGTTCTCTTTCTTCGGTCCCACGATTCTTCTCTATGGGCTTTCTCATATAAAACCGCTCTATCAAAACATCCGCCATCTGTTCCTGATCACTCCAATGGCTTATCTCCTGGCATCCCTGGGATTTGCTTTCCTGATCCGCCGCAGCGTTTACGTTGGGATCCCCATCAGCGCCTTTGTTTGCGCTGGCATGCTCCTGAGCGATGGGCTCTATTTTTCTGAACCCTATCCTCTCAAGGAGGACTGGCGGGGTGCTCTGGCCTGGACGAACCGACAGGTCATTTCAAAGGATCTGGTGATTCTTCAAGACCTCACACTGACCCCACTGGCCAGGTATTACTATCATGGCTCTGCCCCTCTTCTTCTGATCGGTCGGGAGGGCGAAGAGCAGGAAGGGATGATTCAAGCGCTGGAAGCTTCCACACAGCGTCCAGAGCGCATCTGGCTGATCACAGGCCTCTCCCAGGAAGATCTCTTCCGGCCCAATCAGGCTCTCCCCCACTGGTTGAGCGCGAACAGCCTCTATCTGATGCAAAAGGTATTCCCCAGCCGGAATATAGGGGTTCGTGTGCTGGTCTATGATCTCTATGCCTGGGATCGTCAGCCGTCCCCGGAAGCAATCCCGGTGGATCTTCGCATCGGATCTTACCTTCGCCTTCGATGGATAGAGGGGCCGGAGCTTGAACATCCTATTCTCCGCTGGTGGTTTTTCTGGGAGAAAGGATCGCTCTCATCGCTGAATCTATGGTTGGACATTCGACTTATCGATGGGAGGGGTGAGGTCTGGGCTCGGGAAGTTCAACCGATCTGGCCTTCGTTCCCCCCGGACCGATGGCCGGAGAGCCGGCTGGTTCGCCAGCAGGTCCGTATGCGATTGCCTCCCGGCCTTCCTCCGGGGATCTATCGGTTGCGGGTGGAAGCCTTCGATCTCGATCGCCGCATCCCGGCGAATGGGGCGTCCGGGTGGGAATCGCCATCTTTCTTCCTGGAAGGCTATACCGATCCTGCGGGTTCCATGACGCCTGGGGTTCGCTCCATGGGCGGGGTCCAGCTGCTTGCCGCTCGGCCGGTTGTGGATCCTCCCTATTTCCCCGGTCTTGGAGTGCCGGTTCACCTGCTCTGGCGGGCTGAAGCCGACCCTCCTCGTGCGCGTTCGATGGCTTTATTCTGGCAGCAGGGCGCCACGCGTCGTCTCCTGTTCCGGGGAGAGCTGGGCCCTTCGTTCTTCCCCTCCGATCGGTGGAAGGCCGGCCAGGTCGTTGCGCAACCGCTCGTCCTGCCGTTGCCTCCGGACCTCCGGGGCTACGGGCAGGTCCGGCTGGTTCTCTATGACGAGCGCGGGGAGCCGATCCCGTGGGAAACCCCGTGGCCTTTTTATCGCCAGGGCTACCCTGTGTTCACGCTGAGCCTCTCCCCCTGGCCGGTCCGTCACAAGCCGATCCCGCTGAACCGGGAAGGTCGCGCGTGTTTTGAGGGATGGATCTGTCTGGATCGCTACGAGATCCAGCCGGAGCAGGCCGCCCCCGGTCAGACAGTGGAGGTCCGTCTGGCCTGGCACGTGCGGCGCCGGCCGGAGCGCCCCGGGGTGGTGTTCGTCCATCTGAGCCGGCGACCGGACCAGCCGCCTCTCACGACAGGGGATGCGCCCCCACAAGGAGGCCAGCGTCCGATTTTGACTTGGGAGCCGGGGGAATATGTGGAGGACATCCATCGGCTGCAGATCCCGGAAGATCTTCCCCCTGGCCCGTATGGGATCTTCATCGGCTGGTACTCGGAGGAAGGGCGCTGGAGGGCTGTGGATCGTTCCGGGGCGCGTTATCCGCTGGATGCGGTCCCGTTGGGGGAGATCGAAGTTCGGCCGTAAACGAAAAGGGGGATGGATGGGCCAGGCATCCATCCCCCTTTCGACGCAATAGCGTTCCATCAGGCCGGGATCGGGACCGGAGCCGGCCCGGTGCCGGGAGCCGGGGCGCTGGGCTGGGGGGCCGTCGGCTGGGGGGCGGGGCCGGCGGCCCCGGGCGCCTTCGGTTCCGGCGGCGTCCGCCCTTCCATAATCGCCCGGAAGGCCTCCGCGTCCAGGGTCTCCATCTCGATCAGCTTCTGAGCCACCGCCTCCAGCTTATCCCGGTGCTCGGTGAGGATCCGCTTGGCCCGCTCGTAGGCCTCCATCACCAGGCGGCGGACCTCGGCGTCGATCTCCTGGGCCACGGCGTCGCTGTAGTCCCGCTGCTCAGCGATCTCCTTGCCCAGGAAGATCAGCTCCTCTTTCTTTCCGAAGACCATCGGCCCGAGCTTCTCGCTCATCCCATACCGGGTGACCATGGCCCGGGCCAGCTCGGTGACCCGCTCCAGGTCCTCCGCCGCGCCCGTGGTGATATCGCCGAAGACGATCTCCTCTGCGGCGCGGCCGCCCAGGGCCATCGCCATATCGTCCAGGAACTTGGAGCGGGTCCACAGGGTTCGATCCTCCTCGGGGAGGGCCAGGGTGTAGCCGCCGGCCATGCCCCGGGGGATGATCGTCACCTTGTGCACCGGATCGCAGTTGGGCAGGTAGTAAGCGACCACTGCGTGGCCGGCCTCATGGTAGGCGATGATGCGCTTCTCGCGCTCGGTGATGATGCGGCTCTTGCGCTCCGGGCCGGCGATGACCTTCTCGATCGCCTCCTCGAAGTCCTTCATGGAGATCTTCTTCTTGTTCTTGCGGGCGGCCAGGATGGCGGCCTCGTTGACCACGTTGGCGATGTCCGCGCCGACGAAGCCCGGCGTGGCCCGGGCCAGCACCGACACATCCACATCATCGTCCAGCGGCTTGCCTCGCAGGTGCACCCGGAAGATCGCCTCCCGCCCTTTCACGTCCGGCCGATCCAGGATCACCCGGCGATCGAAACGCCCGGGGCGCAGGAGGGCGGGATCGAGGATATCCGGGCGGTTCGTGTTATGCAGCAGGATGGGCGTCTCTCCGCCGAAGAAAGCCTCATATTGACAGCCACAGAGATCATAGACATAGCCATCGTAAGGGATCCGGCGCACAGAGCGGACCACCGGAAGGTGGGCGCGGCTGTTCTCCCGCTTCCAGCCGGGCAGCAGGGGGTTATCCCAGCGGCTCAGGCCCAGTCGATAAGCGCGGGTAGCAGGGAGCGGCTTGCCTCCGGCAATCCGGCGCCCGGCCCGGGCGCGGAAGGTGGAGATGTAACTGTTGAGGCCATGCATCCGGCAGAGCCAGTGGAGCTCCAGGATCAGCTGACGATTCACCGAAGTGATCTCCAGCTTGCCCCTGGCGTCGATGTAGCCATCCCCCCGGGCATAGCCTCGCAGGAACTCCACGAAATACTCAAAGGGAGCTTCGAACAGGAAGGCCGGCACATGCTTGTTCCAGGCCGTCCGGCCGACATGGCGGGCGAAGAAATCCGCCAGCGGCTTGCTGTGATACACCAGGTGGATGGCCCGACCCGGGCCTTCCCGGACGCGGTCCGGCTCCAGGCCGAAGATCTCGCGCATCAGACGGCGGATATCCTCTATTTCCTCCCGCTCATCAGCGCCCAGGGAGAAGATCACCTCCTTGCGGCTGTAGCCATCGGCGGCGAAATACCCCAGAAGCCGGCACAGCTCCGGCGTCACCGGCACCTTCTCCGGCAGGGTGTGGCGATAGACCGTACGGGTCAGGAGGCGCGGGAGATGGAGCCCACGGCGCCACTTGGAGACCGTGGTCTGGGAGACGCCGATCGCTGCGGCAATGGCGGCCTGGGGAATTGGGGCGGCGGTGGCCCATTCATAGGCGGCCCGGACCTCCTCGCGCTCCAGGTAAACGGGGAGCTCCATCGAAAAAGCCTGAGGGAAGCGATGGGCGCGAACCGAGCGGGCGCGAGAGGAACGGTTCACCTTGTAAGGCAGGGCGACCAGGACATCGCCAGGCTGTAGCTCGGCCACCGCCTTGGTAACCAGCCCCTGCCGGGTGCGCACGAACACGGAGTGATTGCCCGTAGCCCGGATGGTTCCGCCGGCGAATTCGATCTCATAGATCTCGGCCACCCGGTGGCGGAACACACCGCGGACCGGGACGAACGCGCTGTGGCCGAAGAGCAGGGAGTGATTCCCCCGAGGATCGTGGCGGGGCACCAGCCCCAGGGCCATGAAGTCAGCGGGCTTCTCGATCCCCTCCTCTCCGGGCGCGTAATAGCGATCCACCACTTCCGCGATGGGCAGAAGGCGGACGCGCCCGTCTCGCTCCCTGATCAGGATGGGGGTATCACCGGTGACGCTGGCGGCCATGACGATCACATTCGTGTCGGTGTCGAAGCCGTCCATCTCCACCAGGATCTGGTTGAGGGTCTGCTCCCGCTCATCGTGGCTGCCGCCGATCCCGGCTCCGCGGTAGCGGCCCACCGCGTCGATCTCATCGATGAACACGATGCACGGGCTGTGGCGCTTCGCCTGCTCGAAGAGATCTCGAACCCGGGCGGCCCCGACGCCCACGAACATCTCCACGAACTCGGAGCCCGAGATCGAGAAGAAGGGAACCCCCGCCTCGCCGGAGACCGCCTTGGCCAGGAGGGTCTTGCCGGTTCCCGGCGGGCCGACCAGAAGGACCCCCTTCGGGATCCGGGCGCCCAGGGCGATGAACTTCTCCGGCTCCTTCAGGAACTCCACCACCTCCTGAAGCTCCTGCTTGGCCTCATCGACCCCGGCCACGTCATCGAAGGTGACCGTGGGGCGCTCCCCGGTGAACATACGGGCCCGGCTCTTGCTGAAATTGAAGGCCTGGTTCCCGGGAGCCTGGGCCTGGCGCAGGATGAAATAAAAGAGGCCCACCACCAGAAGGACCGGCAACCCGTAGGTCAGGAAGGCGATGAGGATGCCTCCCCACTCGTTGGGGCGCTCCGGGACATACTGGATGCTCCGGAGCTTATCCTCGGGGACTCCCAGGGCTTTCATCTGATCCAGGAAAGTCGAACCGTTCTCTTTAACGGTGCTCAGGATCTTCCCGTTTTTGAGCTCGACCTGGACGTAGTCTCCGCTGACGACGACTTTCTTCACCTCGCCGGCCTCCAGGCGGGCGGCGATATCCGTGAGGGAGACGGATTCCCCACGGCTCCCGCCTCCCCGACCCATCGCCAGGAAGACGATCAGGGTGACCGCGATGAGGAGCCAGATCAACCCGTTGCGCAATCGCGCCGAATTCACCAGCGGCCTCCTGTCCTCCGATTTCCACCTTGATTATATCACGCAAATCCTTGGATTTCCCTCTTCCGACATGAATGGGGATGAAGCCCGATCGACGAAGGATTACAGCGGGCTGCGCCACACCAGCTCCTCTGGATAAGGATGCCAGAGGATCTGTTGCCGGAGCCATTCGGGCGCGGAGGCTTTCTGGAGATGGTGCCGGAACAGGGTGAGGGGGACGATCAGAGGCACCCGGCCTTCCTGGTAGGCTTGGATGCGCTCGATCAGCTCCTGGCGCTCCGGATCCGGCAGCATCCGCCGGAGGTATCCCAGGGCGTGATGCAGGGCGTTGGCAACCCGGCCGCGGGTGAGCAGCTCCCCCATTGCCTGGGCCAGCTCGGCCTCATAATCGGGGAGGATCTCCGGCCAGCGCCGGCCGGCGCGGGCGGCCAGCTGTCCGAGGCGTTGCAGGCGGGCGGGGCTCCGAGCCATCAGGAACAGCTTATGGGCCGTATGGAATCGGATGAGCCCTTCCGGCTCGGGGAAGGATCTTTGCCAGTCCCGCCAGCGCCGGTAAGTGAACAGGGCGGCGATGAAGCGCTCTCGCAGGGCGGGATCGCGCAGACGGCCCTCTTCCTCGACCGGAAGCATGGGCCAGCGACGGACGAGGGCCCGGGCGAACAGACCGGAGCCGGTGCGCCCGGGCATCCCGCTCTCGGTGTGCACAGGAACCCGAAACAGGCCGCAGCTGGGGGATCCCTTCTTCAAGATGAACCCATCCAGGTCGAGGGCGGCCAGCTCCTCCAGACGGGCGGCAGCCCAGCGTTCCATGGCCTCGGTCCAGTCCCGTCCGCTCCGGCGGCCGACCAGGCGGGGCGATGCCGGATCCCCGACCAGGATCACGGGCTCCCGAGGGATCCCCATCCCGACCTCCGCTTCGGGGCACACAGGAATCCACTCCACATAGGGGTCCAGGAGGCGCTGCACGAAATCATCCCGGCGGTGTCCTCCGTCGAATCGAACCGGCTCTCCCAGCAGGCATGCGCTGATTCCAATGCGCAGGCGAGGCCATTCCATCGTCGTGTCCTCCTCAAAGGAGCAGCGAGATAACGGATTGTCCCTTGCTTCCAGGCGATTTCCCGGTCTGGTGTCCGGCTGGATCCTCCCTTACCGGGTTCTACCGGCGCCGGTGGGTCCAGATCAGCAAGAGGGTGTGGCCGATGCTAGTCGCGGCCAGGGAGGGATGGGCCCATCCGATGCCGCTGGCGCCGATGAGCAGGCCGCTCAGGATGAGCATCCCAATCCGGACGGCGCGGCCTTCTGGAGGCGCCAGCCGGAGGGCGAGGGCGAAGAGGCCTCCCATTAGCATCGGAATCCGCCATTCGGTGAGCCCGCTCCATACCCCAAAGGTGACGGCGATGGCCTTTCCCCCCTTTCCCCCCAGCCATGGGGATCGGGCGTGGCCCAGGGGAGCGGCCATGGCCATGGGAAAGAGGGCCCATCCAGAAAGACCCCCCATGGACCGGGCTAGCCATATCGGGATGGCGCCCTTAAGGAATTCAAGGAGGAGGGCGGGGATAAACCATCGCCATCCCCCAGCCCGTTTGACGTTCATCGCCCCAGGGTTCCCATCGCCATAGCGACGGATGTCCACACCAAGAGCCCAGCGGCCGATCCAGTAGGCCAGCGGCAGGGACCCCGAAAAACCCGCGATCGCCGTCCACAGGATCACGCCCATCCCGTCCTTCACGGATTTCGCCTCTCCATCAGGCGCGGGGATTTCCACCATGGGGAAAGACGGCGCTCTGCCGCCGGATGCATCCACAGCGTCCATCCTCCCGCGACCAGCAGGCTGGTCAGAAAGAAGAACAGCCCTTCCTCCATTGGAAGGCCCAGAACGGTCCATCCGGTGGTGAAGGCGGGGTTGAGGAACCAGATCCCCGCGTGGATTGCCAGCCGGTCCGCAGCGCTTAAGAAGAGCGCAGGGGGAACCCAGCGCAGGAGCAGCGCCCGGCGGGAGGCATACAGGATGTCTGCGCCGAAGAGGGTCTGCACGAGGAGCGGCGGCCATCCCCACATCCCGATGGCCACCAGGTAGGCTCCGGGGTCGCCCAGGCGATGGGCCAGGCTCAGGATGGCGAGGCCGGCTCCCACCAGGAACATGGCGCTGCCCGCGCGAAAGGCTCGACCATCCCTATCGATCTCCCTTTCGTCCTGCCAGATCCAGAGGGACCAGAGACCGATCAGAAGAGGTTGAAGCACAAAGAAAAGATACTCCTCCAGGGGAACCCACCCGATCGTCAGGCCCAGCACGCGTTGGGGAGCGTAGCCCCATATGCCCCGGGCGACCAGAACGTTGTCCCATGGGGTGGTGTAGATCAGGGCGATCGTCGCGAGGGCCAGAGCTCCCTGCATGCCCCTGCGGAAGAGGGTCGGGGAGAGTTCACCCCGTCGGACGCGGATATGCACAGCCCATCCAAGGGCAAGGATCGGAAGGAGCAGGAACACAACCAGGAACATCGCGTAGCTCACGTTTACCTCCAGGGCGGGAACTTCGAATACACCCTCCGTTCTTTCCACTTCAGATCCCAGCCGAGCCGGCGGGCCAGCCATCCTCGCGTTCCGGCTCCAGCCACCAGGGCGGCGCCCAGGGGGGCCAGGAGGGCGGAGCCAGGGGAGCCCATCCGGAGGGCCCACGGCAGAAGGCCTATGGCGGCCAGGATCCAGGAGGCTCCGAAAGCCCACCGGGTCCGGGCCCGCTGCCCGGGAATGAGCAGACCCATGGGCCCGGCCATCCCGGCCACCAGCAAAACGGCCATCGCGCGTCGTGAAAGGGGCTGGTCCAGCGCGCCCTCGCTCCAGCGGGCCATCGCCTGATAGAGATGAGCCAGATTCCGGCTCATGCGGGCGCGCACCAGCGGCCGGCCGTCGGCGAGGGCGATTCGGAACCCCAGACGCTGTAGCCGTCGGCCCAGAGCGAGATCTTCCAGCACATCCCCGCGCACCGCTGCGAACCCGCCGCTCGCTTCGTAGGCCGAACGACCGATCAGCAAATATTGCCCGTTGATGATCCCCTGGAGATCGGGAAGCGCCGCGAACCATCCGGCGAAGGCCACGGCGAGCACGGCTGCCTCCAGGGCGTTTCGGATCTCGAAGGCGGGGAAGAGGGTGACGCCATCCAGGGCCTGTGCGAGGGCCCATCCGACCACCCGTGCGGCGCTATCCGGGGCGTGACACGTGTCCGCGTCGGTGAACAACAGCCATTCCCCCTGCGCCCGAAGCGCTCCCTGATGCAAGGCGTAGGGCTTCCCCAGCCAGCCGGCAGGCGGACCCTCCACCCGGATCACCTGTGCGCCCCATAATCGGGCGATCTCCCCGGTTCCATCTGTGGAGCCATCATCGACCACCCAGAGCTCCATGGGGCCGGGGTATTCCAGCCGCCGCAGAGAGGACAACAGGCGGGGCAGGTTGGCGGCCTCGTTCCGCGCAGGCACGATGATGGAAAGAGAGGGCAGCGATCGCCCGATTTGGAAGTGAGGTGGGATCGGGAGGCGGTGAGCCCGCCGGTATCCGATCCCCGACAGCGCCCCAGCGATCGCTGTCCCCATCAGGGTCAGCCAGGGGAAATCCATCCTTTCCTCCTTACGGGTCCCGAAGCTCACAGATTTTCACCGGCACCCCGTCGCGAGGCTCGAGGGTAGCGCCCAGCCGCGCCGCTCGTTCCCGGAAGGCCGGCTCCATACGCGCACGCTGCAGGATCCGGATCAGGATGATTCGACCTTCCATCCAGGCGAAGGAAGCTCCCACGCAAAACCGGGGTCCACCGCCGAACGGAAGATAATCGAAGCCGCCCGAGGGCTTTGCGGCCGGGTTCCGGAACCGTTCCGGACGGAAGCAGTGGGCTTCTTCCCACCGGTCCGAGCGCCGGTGCAGCGCGTAGATGGGAATCATCACGCGGACCCCGGAGGGGATGGCCAACCCTTCCAGGGAAGTCGAGGCGCTCGCGATGCGGTTCAGAACCGGGATCGGAGGATACAGGCGCATGGATTCGCGGGCTGCGGCATCGAGAAGGGGAAGGCGCCTCAGATCCTCAAAGGTCGGAGGCCGATCGCCGACGACCCTTCGGATCTCCGCCTGAACCTGCTCCATCTCTGCGGGATGCGTTAGCAACAGGGCGAGGGTCCAGGCCAGCCAGGCCGTCACGGTGTCGTGACCGGCGATCAACAGGGTGATCAGCTGATCCCGAATGAGCGCATCGTCCATCCACTCGCATCGCGTCCAGTGGGAAAGCAAGTCCTCGCCCCGGCGGCTTTCCCGCCGGCGGTCTTGAATCCACTGATCGATTTGCCGGTCGAGGTGATCCAGAGCGGCGGTGTCGATGCGGCGTGGCCCGTTTTTCCACAGGAGCCAGAGGCCGGGGGAGATATAGGCCACCGCGGCCTTCAGCATCCGTGCCAGCGGCGGCAGATGGGCCTCTTCGATAGAGAGGTTGAAGAGGGATTCCATCAAAACGCCCAGGGTCAGGAGACGCAGCTCCTCCAGCAGATCTACCCGGTCCCCGACCACCCAGCGGCTGATCCGCTCATCGGTCCGGTGGAGGATCCGGGGGACCCAGCGGGCCAACCCCGGCCCGCGCAGGAACGGCTCGATTTCCCTCCGCAGGGCCTCATGGAGATCGCCATCCGTCACCAGGAGGCCGTGGCGGAAAAGCCGGACGACGGGATCTCCTTCAATGCGGGAGCGGAAGCGTCCCCGTTCCTCGAGGAGCACTGTCCGTGCGGCGTGGGGTCCTGCCGCGACCAGCGCGCGGAACCCCGGCCAGGCCAGCCAGAAGGCTTTCCCATGGGCTTCCGAGAGGGCCAGCAGCCCCTCCAGCAGGGACCGATGGCGGATCATCCGACAGGCGGCTTGAAGCGAGGGGATCTTTCGCAGGCTCATCCCGGTTCCCTCATCCGTGGATTCGCTCCTTTCGCTTCCCCCGGGCGTCGATGCACGGCGCAGGGTAATCCCGTCCGATACGGCACCCCACCTGGCGTTGTAGATCTTCGGGCATCGTCCATGGGGCGTGGATGAACGCCTCGGGAACCCGATCCAGTTCCGGAAGATAGCGACGGATATATTCCCCATGGGGGTCGGCTTGACGGGCCTGGCGGATGATATCGAAGGAACGAAGGGCGGAAAGGGGATCCAGCCCGGCGCCAGCAGCCCACTGCCAGTTTCCCCCGTTGACAGCGGGATCGCCGTCGATCAGGTTCTCGAGGAACCAGCGTTCGCCCTCTCGCCAGTCGATGTCCATACACCGGGAAAGGAAAAAGGCGGTAAGCATCCGTGCCCGGTTGGGCATCCAGCCTTCCTGGGCCAGCTGGCGCATGGCGGCGTCGATCAGGGGATAGCCCGTTCGGCCGGCGCGCCAGGCTTCCAGAGCCCGGGGATCCTTTTCAGGAGGACGGGCCTCCCGCGGCGGCCGAAGGCTTCGTCGGCGCAGATCCGGAAAGGCGTAGAACCATGTGAGGAAGAAATCCCGCCAGATGAGCTCGTTGATCCACGCCCGGACGCTGCGGCGGCTTTCGGCGTTGGGGGCGCGGGCTTCGGCTTCCAGGGCTGCCCACAGTGCCTGTCGCGGCGAAAGCATCCCGAAGCGCAGGTAGGGGGAAAGGCGGGATCCTCCCTCCCCATCGAGCCGCCTCCGCAGCGCTCGATAATGAAAAATGGGCGCGTCGTCTCCTTGCACAAAGACCCTCAGGCGCTCCCAGGCGGCTTGTTCCCCCGCGGGAAATCCTTCCGGGGTCCGGACTGCTGGCAGGGGAAGGCTCGGAAGCTCCGTCGGCATGCGCCAGCGGCTGGGGATGGCCTTCTCGGACAGGACTGCAGGGATAGGATGGCTTTCCCAGCGACGCCGGAAGGCCCCGAACACGCGGTATGGGCTGCCATCCTCCTTGACCAGGACATCCGGCGGGTGGATGGTGGGCCAGCCGATGCGGATCAGGGGAAGCCAGGAGGCGACCTCCGCGTCCCTCCGCCGGGCATAGGGGCTGACATCCCCCTCGGCGAACACCGCGGTGGCCCCCGTTTCCACCATCAACCCGCGGAGGATCTCCGCCGGAGGACCTTCGCGGACGACCAGATAGCCTCCACGGGCGCGCAGCTCTTCGTCCAGCGCTCGCAGCCCAGCCATCAGGAAGGCCCGGCGGCGGGGGGAGGCCCGGGCGAAGGCGGGATCCAGGATGAAGACCGGGATCACCTCCTCTGCCGCCTGCCAGGCCAGCGTCAGGGCAGGGTGATCCCTCAATCGGAGATCCCGGCGGATCCACCAGATCACCCGGCGGGCCATCATCCTCCCTCCACGGCGGTCGGTGCCGGCACCTGTTCCGGGAAGATTCGATGCAGGATCTCGATCGCCTCGAGGGCCACCGCTCGTTCAAAGGTATAAAAGCCTTCGTAGTAACGGCCCGGACGGATAAGGGATGGGACTTCCAGGGCCATCAGGCACATCCCAATTCCCGGGCCATGGGCGATCACGAACCAGTAAGCCTCCAGCGGTGTCCCTCCCGTATCGATGAGGATCGTGCGTTCGTGAAAGCGAAAGGCGTCTGGATCCGGCACGTCGTGGGCTCCGTAGATCCAGAGCCCTTTCAGAGATCCAGCCAGGTGGCGGTAACGACGCCTCTGGGGAAGCAGCCGGGAGAGGCGCTGGAAGGAGACGTGAAGCTCCGCCTCGCCCCGCTGGTCCGCTGCGAGCTCCTCCAGGATGTGGCTGATACGGGTCATCGCCTCCACGGAGAACGTATATCGAAACGAGAGATGGCCCAGGTCCTCCGGTCGGACCCGATACAGCAGATCCTCGCCCTGCGGGATGCGGGCGCTCATCGCTCGTCGGTAGAACGCTTCCAGCACATCGAAGGCCTGGATGTTCATCGGATGCCCTCCATCGAAGGCCTGACGAATGGGGAGTGGATGATCCAGCGCCGGCGGGGCAGGGCGGCCAGGTCCTCCCGCATGTCCTCTGCCACCCGCCACGCCCCGAGGGCCACGGCCGGGATGGACTGGCCCGGGAAAACGCTGTCTCCGACCAGATACAGACGGGGGCGGATGCGAGACCTGCAGCTGCGCCCCAGGCGGGTCTGAGGAAACCCGCCTACCCACCCCATCGGGCGTCCGGTGAACTGCTGGAAGGTGATGGGGGTGGCGGCCTCGGCCCATGCCAGATCCTCCGGCAGCCGGGGAAGGACACGGGCGGCGGCTTGCAGGACACGCGCCACCATCTCCGCCTTGCGCCGGGCGTAGGCTTCTCGATCCTGCTGAAACAGTGACCACCACCGCCGGAGATCCGTGTGGGTGCTCAGGGTAAGCGCGCGGAATCCCCGGGGGGCGCGTGAAGGATCCGCAGCTGGGCTGATGGAGAGGAACACTGCCCCTCCTTCATCGAAAGGCTCTCCCTGCAGGATCTGGTGATGCAGCGGGAGATCCGACGGGACGGCCGCCTCCGCGACGGCGGCGTAGACCACGAAAGCCCCCCAGCCATCCGGCGGAGCGGCCGGCGCCCGTCGCCATGGAGGAGGTGCAACTTCCCTGAGCAGGCGAACAGCCCCAGCTGGCGGCATGTTCAGGATCACCCCCTCTGCCTCCCAGACGCCATAACCCCGGGTCTCGACCTGGAACCCGCCATCCGCTTGGGGGCGGACGGCGATGACCTCGTGGCGGAAACGAATCTCCCCTCCGTATCGGACGATGGCGTCGGCCAGCCGGGCGGCGATCGCCCCGATGCCTCCTGGAAGCCAGCCCACCCCGGTATGGGGGAGATCCAGGGCCGCCGCCGCGTAGAGCGCGTTGGCGCGTTCCACCGTCGTTTGAGCGCTGATCCATAGCTGACCGTTGACCAGTTCCCGGAGCCGCCGATCGCCGGGTGGGAGGCGGCTCGCGGCCGGTCGGAAGGCATCTCGAATCCAGCCCGGTAGGTCCGCCGGATGGGCAGAGAGGCGGAGAGCCCGGAGCAAGCGCAAGAGATCTCGAGGGCGCTGAGGTGGCCATGGCAGTCGCTCTCGAATCAGAGCCCACAGGGCTTTGGCGGTCCGCTCCTGCCACGCCCAGAACGGCTCTCCGGCCGACCCCAGGACCCGCAGGCGTTCTTCCCGCCAGCGCTCTCGATCCGTCCAGCGGGGGATGGTCTGCCCGTCCGATAGATGCACCTGCATGGCGACAGGCTCCAGGTGGATCCCCCATTCCAGCTCCAGACGCTCTCCCAGGCGGTGAAGGGGCATATCGGGCCCAAACCCGGCGGCCAGGGTGGCTCCGGCGTCAAATCGAAAGCCGTGTCGATCAAATGTCGAGGCGCATCCGCCGGGGTAGGCCTGGGTCTCCATGACCACCACCGGAATCCCATAGCGGGCAAGGATCGCAGCGGCCGTCAGCCCGCCGATGCCAGCGCCGACCACGATCACCGGCCGCATGGGGCATTTCCTTCCAGCGCGCGTCGGGTTTGCCAAGCCCGGTAGGCAAAGAGCAGCGGCAGCCCCAGCCAGATCGCCCACGCCACAACCCGGCGCAGGGGGGAGGCGGGCAGATCGGCTTCAATCGCATCGACGATGCGGGTTCGATCAGGCCCAATCGCCTCAAAGCGATGGCGATGACGCCATCGGGCGAATGGGCCCTCCTCCTGTTCATCCACAAACCCCTCTGGCGAGACCTCTTCATGGCGCGCTGTCCAGCGGATCCGCAGCGGCCCCAGCCCGAAGGAGAACCGGACGCGAGAGCCGGGCGCCAGCGGCTCCCGCAGTTCCCACCGCAGACCGAGGAGAGGAGGGGTGAGCCGCTCCAGGGCCATAGGGTCCTGATGGAAACGGATCACCGCCTCCTGGGGGGCCTGAACATCGAACGAATGGTGAAACTTCATGAGCACCTATCCTCCGCTGTCGAAGGGATGGAGGCTTTTAGCCAGCGGACCAGATCCATCCCTACCGGGTCCCCGGCCAGATGCCGGCGCAGGCCGAGGGCGTAGGCCTTGAGATAGCGGGAGAGCTCGGCCACGCAGCGATGGTGATGACGGACCAGGCCGATGATCCACTCGATTTCCATTCGCACCGCCTCGGGGTCCCCCAGGCGCAGGGCGGCTTCGATCACCTTCCCCAGCTCCAGAAGCCCGATTTCCAGCTCTGCCTCCTGCACCTCGGCGCGGAGTTGCATCCGTAGAGAAGCCTCCAGGGCGGGACGGACGGCGCGATATCGAGCCAGGGCTTCCCGGTAGACTTCAGGCAAGGGGGTGAACTCCGGCGATCGATCTCCGCGGAGGATTGCCTCCACGCGGTCCGGGAGCTCTTCCCCCAACTCCCCGATATAGACGCCGGGGATGTAGGCTCCCAGAGAGGGCCGCTGCTGAAAAACCCGCCCGCCATAGGCCACCGGAACGTCCATCTCCCGCAGGAGATCCGCCATGTCGGCCAGGCTGGCCGCGGTTGTGAGCATCTGGGCCGTCAGGATCACCAGCCGGGGGCGGATGGCCTTGATGGCTTCTTGCATGCGGAGCAGCGGCACATCGGCCCCCAGGTCCACCACGGGCCATCCTCGCCGGCGCAGGAGAAAGGAAACCCAGAGCCCGGGGAGGATGTGCCTCTCCCCGGGAGGACAGGCGATCAAGAGGCGCTCCGATCGGAGCGGCGGTGGAGCGGCGGCGATCAGGGCATGGAGCCGGCGGGTGGCCAGGGCCGATGCGAAGTGCTCCTGCTGGACGGTGGCCAGGCCCTGATACCATCGGTCTCCGATTTCCTCCAAAGCGGGTTGCAGCAGGCGCAGGACGACCACTTCCGGGGGATACAGGGCGAAGGCCTGGACAAGCACGCTTTCAGCCTCCTCCTCGGCGAAGCGCATGCAGGCGTCGATCCAGGCCTTCCGCAGGCTCTGCAAGGAAGGCGCCCCCTCTGGAGAAGCCAGCGTCTCCCCGGTCTCCCGCAGCGGATCTCGCCCCTGGGCCTCCAGAGTCCGCCAGAGGGCGACCGCCCGTCCGATCGACATTCCCTCCGCCTGTCGAGCCATCAGCCAGCGGATGATCTCGATATCCCGGCGGGAATACATCCGGTGTCCGCCCGGCGTGCGGGCCGGACGGGGAAGCCCATACCGGCGCTCCCAGGCTCGCAGGGTGTGCGGCAGGATCCCGGTTTCTCGGACCACTGCTTTCAGGTTGTAGGTGGGGGCTTCGAGATCGGTCTTCTCCCTCATCCCTCTCCCCTGGGTTTTTCCACCGGAGGTGGGGATCCCGGATAGGCCGCCTCTCACGCCGGGAGGTCAGAACCCCGGGTCCAGGCCGGCCGCCATAAGAGGATCCGCCGGGGAGGGGTGGTCGCTGGGAACTCCTGCCGGATCCGCTCGGCGACCAGCTTGGCGGAGAGCAGGACCATGGGAAGGCCGGTGCCTGGATGGGTGCTCGCTCCCACAAAGTATACGTTGGGGTAGCGGGGATGACGGTTGGACGGACGGAGATATCCGACCTGGGAGAACTGATGGCCCAGGCCGAAAGCAGCCCCTCGCTCCAGATTGTATAACTGTCCCCACTCCCGGGGAGTGCGGATGATCTCCACGCGAATCCAGCGCAGGAAATCCCTCAGGCCCAGGGTTTGGGCTAAGCGGGCGGCGATGGCCTCGCGGGCGCGTGTGATCCACTCGATCCTGTCCTCCATGGGATCCTCCTGCAGATGGCCCACGGGCACCAGGGCCATGACCGCGTCGCATCCCGCCGGGGCGGCCGCTGGATCCAGCCGGGAGGGAACGTGCAGGTAAAAGCTGGGGGGATCGGGAAGCTCATGGTCCCGGAAGATCCGTTCGAAGCTGGCGCGGTAGTCCCCTGTTAGGAAAACGTGGTGAGGATAGAGGGAAGGGATCTGACGATCCAACCCCCAATAGAAGGTGAGCACCCCGCAGCTGTAGCGCATCCGCTGGAGGCGTTGCACCTCGGGTCCGGGCGGCAGCAGCTGTCGATACGCGTAGGGGAGATCCGCGTTGATGACGACCAGATCCGCAGGGATCCGATGGCCGTCCTCCAGAACGACCCCGGTCGCTCGGTGGCCATCGATCTCGATCCGCTTCACGGGGGCCTGATAGATGAAGCGAACCCCCCGATCTTCCGCCAGGGCGGCCAGCGCTTCCACGATCCGATACATGCCGCCCCGCGGGAACCAGATTCCTTCTGTCAGCTCGGAGGCAGCCAGCAGCGCGTAGGTGGCCGGCGCTTCATAGGGGCTGAGGCCCAGATACATATCCTGAAAGGTCATCGCTGCCCGCAGGCGGGCGTCCCGGACATAGCGGCGAGTGTCCGCATAGTGCCGGCGCAGGGCGCGCATCTGAAACAGAAGCGGGATCTGCTGCGGCCCGAAATATTCAAAAGGAGAGCGGAAATTCCGACCGACGAACCGTTCCAGCGCCAGGCGGTAGAAGCGATGCCCATCCTGGAGGTATCGCAGGAAGCCTTCAAAAGCCCCTGGCTCCAGCGCTTCGATCTGCTCACGGATCTGGACCAGGTCGGAGGTCATCACCAGCTGGGATCCGTCCCAGAAAGAAATTGCGTATGTAGGATCCACACGGATCAGCTCCAGGTGATCCTCGATGCGCCCGCCCAGATCGGCAAACGTCTGGGCGAACACGTGGGGCATCAGCATCAAGGTGGGCCCCGTGTCCCAGCGATAGCCGCCTTGAATCAGGCGGCCACAGCGCCCCCCGGGTTCCGCGTTTTTCTCGAGGACGGTCACCTGCCATCCTTGCTGGGCCAGTCGGGCAGCAGCCGCCAGGCCGCCCAGCCCCGCTCCAACGATCACCGCATGCGAAGCCATTCGCTCCTCCGTGGAAGGAATGGAGCCTCAGGAACCCTCGGCGAACGGGCGCGGGGGCGAACGATCCATCGGATCCGCCCCCGCTGCCCCTTCACCCGCTCCTGCACCCCTTCCACTTTACCAGAGTTTCCATATTTTGTCAAGAATATTCTTGACAAAATATGGACAACTCGATAAAATAGAGGCATCCAGAGGGAGGAGGGGGGATGGCGGTGCGGGAGTGGAGCTGGGAGGAGGGGCTGGTTCGGCGGGCGTGGGAGGGATGGAACAGTCCAGCCAGCGAAGGGAGGGCTGTGCCCGATGGGGTGCTGGATCGAGCCTATCGGGTTTGCGAGGCCGTCCTGCGGGCGCACAGCCGCTCGTTCTATCTGTCCTCTGCCCTTTTGCCGGCGGAGACCCGACGGGCGATTCGGGTGCTGTATGCCTTCTGCCGGGTAACCGACGATCTGGTCGATCAGGGAGATGGGGATCGGGAAGGGCGTCTATCGCGCTGGCGGGAGCTGGTCCTGGCTTCCGATCCGCCCGCGGAGGAGCCGGTGGCCCTGGCCTGGGCGCATGTGCGGGCGCGCTATCGTATCCCGCAGGGCCTGGTGGAGCAATTTCTGGATGGCGTTTCCCGGGATCTACGCCCGGTTCGTTTGGAGACCTTTCAGGAGCTGGCGGATTACTGTTATGGAGTGGCTTCCACGGTGGGCCTGATGAGCATGCGGATTATCGGTGGCTCGTCTCCGGAGGCGATTCCCTTTGCGGTACGCCTGGGGGTTGCTCTGCAGCTCACCAACATCCTGCGGGACGTGGGGGAAGATCTGGAGATGGGGAGGGTGTATCTTCCGTTACAGGAGCTGCGCGCCTTTGGTCTGAGCGAGGAGGATCTCCGAGCCCGTCGGGTGGATGAGCGTTGGAGGTCCTTCATGCGGTTTCAGATCGCCCGGGCTCGTCAGCTATATGCGGAGGCCTGGCCGGGCATTGCCCTTCTTCCATCCAGGGCCCGATTGGCCATTGCCGCGGCGGCCGATCTCTACCGGGGCATCCTGGAGGTTATCGAGCGAAACGATTTCGATGTGTTCCGCCGGCGGGCGGCGCTGCGCGGATGGGAGCGGATATGGCGTCTGATTCGGCTGCGCTGGGCGCTACGCCGCGCGACATGACATAGAAAGCTCGACGAAGAACCCCGGCTCTCCCTGGGGGCACCTCGAGGCATCCCCTTCTGTAAAAAGCTCCCCGAACGAAGGATAGGCATGGCCGTTTTCCCCCACGGGCTACTGGCCGCCCCAGGAGGCAAAACGAGGGCGTTGCAGCTCCGTATCTCGAAACCCATGGCTGGGAAGGGGAAAGCCTTCCAGGAAAGGGAGGGCGGCGCTACAATAGAGGGCAAGTGCCGGGGGCGGGAGTCGAACCCGCACGGCCTTGCGGCCACCTGATTTTGAGTCAGGCGCGTCTTCCTGTTCCGCCACCCCGGCGCGTTCTCCGCATGCTTCATTCTAAAAGGGGCCCCGGATGAGTGTCAAGACCGCGGAACGCGGGATCCCATCCTCCATCCGATGGCTCACGCTCGGGCTCTGGATCTATACGCTGAGGGCGATCCTGTCGCCTATCACGATGAAGGCCGGCCTCCATCGGCCGGCATCCATCCTTTACACCCTTGTCTGGACGTTTTTCCCGCGCCTGTGGCTTCTGGAGTGGGCCGCATGGGAGGAGCGGTCCCGGCCGCTGGGATAGCCGCGGCTCTCGAGAGGGCCGGAGCGCGGCAGACAGCCCCTGCCCCCAGACGTTCCCGCGAGAATCCGCCAAAATATAACCGGGCAAAGCGCTGCCCGATGGAAATCCCACCGGAGGAGGCAGATCTGTGAATGAGCAGGAGCCGTCGCCGGTTTTCCCGGAATACGAAGCGGTTCCTCCCGGCCATCGTTCCGGTTTCGTGGCCATCATCGGCAAGCCCAATGTGGGGAAGTCCACGCTGTTGAACGCCTACCTGGGCACTAAGATCTCCATTGTCTCGCCGAAGCCGCAGACCACCCGGCATCGGATCCTGGGCGTGCTGACCCGGCCGGACGCCCAGGTGATCTTCATGGACACGCCGGGCATCCACCAGCCGTTCCACAAGCTGGGAGAATACATGGTGGAAGTGGCCCGACGCACGATACCGGACGCCGATGTGATCGTTTTCATGGTCGATGTCTCCCAGTGGCCGGATGATGAGGATCGCATGATCGCCGATCTGTTGAAGGAGCAGGCAGCGGACAAGCCGGTGATCCTGGCGTTGAACAAGATCGACCTCTTGCGGTCCGACCGGGAGAGTCGTCTGGCGGCCTACCGGGCGCTGGCCCCCACGCCGCCGGACGCGGAACCTCCTTTCCCCTGGGAGGAGGTGCAGATCTCGGCCGTTCGAGGCGATCACCTGGATCTCCTGCTGGAGCGCATCATTGCGCATCTCCCAGAGGGGCCTCGATACTACGATCCCGAGATGCTCACGGACCAGCCGCTCCAGAGGATCGTGGCGGAGCTCATCCGGGAGAAAGCCCTGCTCCTGCTGCGGGAGGAGGTTCCCCACGGGATCGCCGTGGAGATCACCGATTGGGTGGATCGGAATCCGAACCTGACGTATATCGCGGCCACGATCTATGTGGAGAAGGAAACCCACAAGCCGATTGTGATCGGCGAGAACGGCCAGATGCTGAAGCGCATCGGGGCCGCCGCCCGCCAGGAGATCGAGGCGCTGCTGGGGCATCCCGTGTATCTGGAGCTCTGGGTGAAGGTCCGAAAGAACTGGCGTCGGGATCCGGAACAGCTGCGCCGCCTGGGCTACGCCCTGCCGCGCGAGCGGAAGGGGCGGCGGTGAATGGAATGGGACGTAAGGGTCTATTTCCTCGTTTGGGCTCAACCGCGCGTTCTGTCATGAAAGCGCCCGCCGGGCTGCTGGTGCTGGATAAGCCGAAGGGGTGGACCTCGCACGACGCAGTGGAGCGGGTCCGGAAGGTCACCCGGATCCAGCGGATCGGCCACGCCGGGACGCTGGATCCCCTGGCGACGGGGGTGCTGGTGCTGCTGGTCGGCCCGGCGACCCGGCTGGCCGAGTTCCTGCTGGGCCATGATAAACGCTACCGGGCTACCATCCGCCTGGGGATCCGCACGGATACCGATGACGCCGAGGGGCGGATCCTGAGCGAGCGGCCTGTGGAGGTCTCCCGGGAATCTTTCGAGGAAACGCTGCGTTCCTTTGTGGGGGAAATCACCCAGATCCCGCCGGCTTTCTCGGCGATTCGGCAGGGCGGAGAGCGCCTGTATGAGAAGGCCCGGCGTGGCGAGACGGTAACGCCATCGCCCCGGCGGGTGCGGATCGATGCGCTGCATCTGGTGGAATGGAATCCGCCATGGGCGACGATCGAGGTCGCCTGTTCCGCGGGGACCTACATCCGGGCCCTGGCTCGGGATATCGGGGAACAGCTGGGATGCGGCGCTCATCTCGCGGAGCTGCGCCGGCTGGCCAGCGGCCCTTTCACCCTGGCGGATGCGGTCCCATGGGAGACCCTGGAGGCCGCCGCCCGGTCCGGGGAATGGCTCCGCTATCTTCGACCGATGGCGGACGCCCTGCCGGATTGGCCGCCGATCACGCCGGCGCCGGAGATCCTGAACCGGCTCCGGCACGGGCAGCCTATCCCGGTCGAGGCGCTGCCCGATCCTGGCTCCCGGCTTCGGGTGCACGGGCCCGATGGGGGGGTGCTGGCGCTGCTGGAGCGCCAGGGAGAGCGCTGGCAGCCGGTGCGGGTGTTTCCAGAAGACCCGTGAAGGCAACCCGCCGGTAAAACCGGGCCATGGAGCTCATCTTTTTGCAGATTCAGGGGGCATCTGGATGAAGTTCGCTCAGCGTTTCGAGGAGGTCGAGCCCTTTCCGTCGGTGGTGACCGTGGGGGCCTTTGACGGGGTGCACCTGGGCCACCAGGCCCTGATCGGACAGGTGGTGGCCATGGCCCGGGCTCATGGCTGGCGCTCGGTGGTGGTGACCTTCTTTCCCCACCCCGTGGTCGTTCTGCGAGGGGAACCCCCCTTTTATCTGACCTCGCCGGAGGAGAAGCGGGCGCGCATCGCCCGCCTGGGGGTGGATGTGCTGATCCAGCTTCCCTTCACGCTGGAGACCGCCCGCACCCGGGCGGCGGATTTCGTGGAACGCCTCGTCCAGATCGGCATGCGGGCGCTGTGGGCGGGGCCGGATTTCGCGCTGGGATACCGCCGGGAGGGCACCCTGCCCGTGCTGGAGGAGCTGGGACGCCGTTATGGCTATACCCTGCATGTCGCGATGGAATTCCAGCTGGGCGGGCGCCCAGTGCGGAGCAGCCGCATCCGGGAGGCGCTGCGGCGAGGGGATGTGCGCGCCGCGGCCGAATGCCTGGGGCGGCCCTTCTCGGTGAGCGGCGTGGTGATCGCCGGCGCGGGCCGCGGGCAGCGCCTGGGGTTCCCGACGGCCAACCTCGCCATCTGGTCGGAACACGCGCTCCCCGCGAATGGAGTTTACGCCTGCTGGGCGGAGCGGCCGGATGGCAGCCCCCATATGGCCGTCGTGAACATCGGGGTGCGGCCGACCTTCGATCAGAGCAGCGAGCGGGTGGTGGAAGCGCACCTGCTGGACTGGACCGGCGACCTGTATGGACAGACGCTGACGCTGCATTTCGTCGAAAGGCTCCGGGAGGAGCGCCGGTTCCCCTCCATCGCCGAGCTGGTCGCCCAGATCCACCGCGATATCGCCCGGGCCCGCGAGATCCTGGGCGCCGCCCCGGTTCCGGTTTAGGAGGCAACGCGGCGAGGGGCCCCTTGCCCCGGCCTCTGAAGGCCCGCAGGCCGCCTTGGGGATCCCGCTTTGTCTGCGGCGGAATATGACCGGGCTGCGAACGGCGATCCCAGCGAAAACCGCTCACGCCGGGAGGTCAGGATGAACACGCTGAACCGTGTGATCGTGGTGCTGATGCTCCTGATGGCCATTCCCCTGTGCAGCGTGGTGTTGATCACTCCGGTGGAGCTCGCCCAGCTCGTCCAATCCGCTACGCGCACGGTGATCGAAACCCTCAGCCAGATCCGCCCGGAGATCCGCTACGGTGTGGGGATCCTTCTGGCCCTGGCGCTGGACGCCCTGCTGATCCTGTGGTTGCTTTTCGAAGTGCGGCCCCCGCGCCGGATCGTCCGGGTGCCCGCGGTGAGCGGCGCCATCGTGGCGGTGGCCGTGGATTCCATCCGGGAGCGCCTGAAGTATCACCTGGACCAGCTAACGGATGTGATCGAGGTATATCCCCGGGTGATCCCGCATCGGGAGGGGCTACGGGTGGAACTGGACGTGCTGACCACGCCGGAGGTGGAGATCCCCAGCAAAGCCCAGGAGATCCTGCAGATGGCCCGGATGGTGGTGGAAGACAAGATGGGCCTTCGCCTCCAAGGCCAGCCGGTGGTCCGCATCCGCCACGCGCCCTATCCGAAGGGGGGGCCTCGCCCCTCTTCACCGGGGGCGCATTAGACCAGGCGTCCGGCCCTCGGGCGGGGTAAGGCGGGATAAGAAGGAATCCCCGGCGGATGATCCTCTGGGTGGGGCCCGTCGAACCGGAGGGGCAGGGCGGAGGCTCGCCCGCGTCACCGACGGCGGTGGGCCTCGCGGACGTTGGGGATTTGTTCGATCCGCGTCAGGGCCCGGTGGAGCTGGGCCGCGGAGCGGACCTCCAGGGTGGCCTGGAAGACCGCGAAGCCGTTGCGGGTATCCACGCTGATGCGGGCGATGTTGATCTGTTCATCCTTCAGGACCCCGCTGATCTCATGGAGCAAGCCCACGCGGTCGATGGCGATGATTTCCACCTCCACCGGGTAGCCTTTCTCTCCGGCCGGGAACTGGACCTCGATCAGGCGCTCCGGCGTGCGCACGTTCAGGATGTTGGGGCAGCTCCGGCGGTGGATGGTAATCCCCCGATTGCGGGTGATGTAGCCGATCACCTCGTCTCCGGGCACCGGGTTGCAGCAACGGGCCAGCTGCATCAGGAGGCCCTGGGGGTTGTTCTCCACCAGCACCGGCCGTGAGGCGTCGTAGCGTTCGGGGGAGGCGGGGAGCTCGGGGGCGGCCTTCTGTTCCTCCCGGCGCCGCTCTTCCTCCATCCGGATCAGGCGGGGCGCCAGCTGCTCCGGGGAGACATCGCCCCAGCCGATGGCCGCCAGCAGGTCTTCGGGCTCCTTGTAGCCGAACTCCGTGTAAAGCCGGCGCGTCGCCTCATCCACCGAGAAGGGGACGCCCAGGCGCCGGATCTCCTGGGCCAGGATCTCCCGGCCGTGCACGATGTTCTCCGCCCGGCCCTGCTGTTTGAACCACTGGCGGATCTTCTGGCGGGCGCGGGAGGTCTTCACATATCCCTTGGCCGGATCCAGCCAGTCCCGGCTGGGGCCGCCCTGCTTGGCGGGGATGATCTCCACCTGATCGCCCATCTGGAGGACGTAGTTGAGGGGGACCCATTTCCCGTTCACCCGGGCGCCGCGGCAACGATGCCCCAGCTCGGTGTGGATATGGTAGGCGAAGTCGATGGGCGTGCTCCCCCGGGGAAGGTCGATGACGTCCCCTTTCGGGGTGAACACGTAAATTCGATCCTCGAAGACATCCGTCTTGAGGGACTCCACGAATTCCTTCGCGGAGGTCACCTCATTGCGCCACTCCATCAGGGAGCGCAGCCAGGCCACCTTCTTCTCATAGGCCAGGTCGCGCTTCGAGACCTGTTCTTTGTAGATCCAGTGGGCGGCGATGCCGTATTCCGCCTCCCAGTGCATTTCCCAGGTGCGGATCTGCACCTCCAGCGTCTTGCCATCCTCCAGCATCACCGCCGTGTGCAGGCTGCGATAGGAGTTGTCTTTGGGGTTCGCGATGTAGTCGTCGAACTCTTTGGGGATCGGGCGCCACATGGAGTGGATGATGCCCAGGACCTGATAGCACTCGGGGATGGTGTTCACGATGATGCGCACGGCCCGCACATCATAGACCTGGTCGAAGGAGACGCCCTTGCGGACCATCTTGCGGTAGATGCTGTAGATGTGCTTGGCCCGCCCGGTGACCTCGGCGTGAATGCCCTCCTCCGCGAGGCGGGCCTTGATGCGCTCCACGATCTGCTGGATGTGGCGCTCGCGCTCCGCCCGGCGCTCGTCGATGGCCCGGGCGATCTCCCGGTATTTCTCCGGCTCCAGATAGCGGAAGGCCAGATCCTCCAGCTCCCACTTCAGCTGCCAGATCCCCAGGCGATTGGCCAGGGGGGCGTAGATCTCCAGGGTCTCCCGGGCGATGCGCTTCTGCTTCTCGGGGGGAAGCGCGCCCAGGGTGCGCATGTTGTGCAGGCGGTCGGCCAGCTTGATCAGCACGACGCGGGGATCCTCCACCATAGCGAAGAAGATCTTGCGGATGTTCTCCGCGCTCTGCTCGTCCCGCCCTGTGCGCCGGGCCTCCCCGTCCTCCGGCTGGGCCCGCAGCCGGTCGATGTATTTCAGCTTGGTGACCCCATCCACCAGGCGGGCGATCTCCTCCCCGAACTCGCGCCGGATGTCCTCCAGCGTGATCCCGGTATCTTCCACCACGTCATGAAGCAGGCCGGCGGCGATCACCGGGGGATCCATGCGGAGCTCGGCCAGGATGCCGGCCACGGCCAGGCAATGGTAGAGATAGGGCTCTCCCGAGGCGCGGGTCTGCGCCCGGTGGGCCCGCTCCGCCAGCGCGTAGGCGCGCTCGATCAGCGCGCGGTCCGAGGGGCTCAGGGGATCGCGGATCTGTTCCAGCAGAAACTCCAGGGTGGTCGGGCTCTGCACCCCCACCATGCCCTCACCGCCTTTCCATCCCTTTCCTTAATTTTATCACTCCTGAGGCGGCGGGAAGGAGCTACGCGCGGAGGTCCTGCGGCCATCCGGCCCGGGCGGCGGCCTCCGTCAGGGCCCGACGGAGCAGCACAGCGACCATCTCCCGTCGGTATTCGGAAGAGCCCCGGAAGTCTCCCGGTGGGCTCACCCGGTTGCGGGCCTCCTCCGCGGCCATGGCGAAACGCTCCGGATCCGGCGGATGCCCTTCCAGCATCCGCTCGGCCTCGATGAGCCGCACCGGCCGCGGCGCGACTCCGCCGGCCGCGATCCGCACACCGTAGCAGGCCCCGTCCACCCCTCGGAACAGCCGGACCGCCACGCCGACGATGGGGGCATCGGCGGGCGTGCGGGCGACCTTGTGGAAGGCCGCGCCCATAGGAGCCGCGGAGAGCGGGAGGCGGACCTCCGTGAGGAGCATCCCCTGGCGTTGCAGGGCTTCCCGATAGTCATAGAACGCCTCCATGTGGATCGTCCGCGGCCTCTCAGGCTCCGTGAACACCATGAGCTCGGCGTCCAGGGCCAGCAGGACCGTCGCCAGGGGCTGTTCAGAGGAGGCGCCGACCACCGCCCCGCCCACCGTGCGCTGGTTCCGGAGGGGAAGGGGCGCGGTCTCCCGGGCGGCGACGGCGAGGATGCCCCCTCCATAGGCGGCGCTCTCCGGGGTCTCCACCAGCGCCTGCAGCGGCGTGGTCGCCCCGATCCGAAGGGTGTTCCCTTCCAGCCGGATGAAATTCAACCCCAGGTCCTGGAGGTCCACCACGGCCTCCACCTCGCGCGCCCCTTCGGCCAGGAGCTGGGTTCCCCCGCCGATGGGCACGGTTCGAATATCCGGACGCCGGAGAAGGGCGAGGGCCTCGGCGAACGTTTTCGGTCGGTGATACGCTCGCAGGTTCAGTGGCATGGTCGGGAGCCTCCTTCGGGATGCGTGGGAAGGGATGGCTTTCAGCGCTCCTCCTCCGGATATACCCGCCAGAACGGTCGTTCCGCATCGAAGGTGGACCGGATCTCGGGGGGGACGTTCACCAGGATGGCTTCCGCCTCCGCGCAGAGCGTTCCATCCGGCCGGCGGAGCTCCGCGCGCGCCCGGGCCAGGCGCGTTCCGGCCCGAAGGGGACGGGCGACCAGAAGGAGCGTTTGCCCGATGGGGACCGGATGATGATACCGGACGGTCAGCTGGGCGGTGACCATGAAGCGCTCCGGGGCTTCGATCATCACCGCGCGTCCGGCCGCCTCGTCCAGCAAGGCCGCGACCACTCCGCCATGAGCCACCCCCGGATATCCCTGATAGACCTCCGGGATCACCACCTCGGCCCGGACCGTGGTCTTCCCATCCTCATAGAAGCGGACCTTCAGGCCGGCCGGGTTCTGCACGCCGCAGATGAAGCACATGCGGGAGTTCGGCTGGAGTGTCCCCTCCATTTTCACGCCTCATGCCTGGGCGAAGATATCGATCATCAACCGGACATCCCCCAGGGGGTAGAGGACGGGGCAGGTGCATCCGGCGGCGCGGTATTCATCCACCTTGCGGCGGACCTCCTCGGGCGATCCGCTGGCGGTGATGAGCTGCACGATGTCGTCGGGCACAAGCTCCATGGCCCGCTCGATCTGCTCGGGGGTCGCCGGCCAGGTGAGGACCCGCCCGATTTCGTCCAGGAGCTCCTGGGGCACGCCGCTGGCCTTCATGATATGCGGCTGCTGGCCCAGATACTGGGTCACCAGCTTGCGGGCGCTATCCAGGGCCTTCTTGCGGTCGTGGTCGACGGAGCACACCACCAGTTGCGGGCGGTCAATGTCCTCGACGCGGCGGCCGGCCCGCCGCGCGCCGATCTCCAGGTGGTGGAGGGCCATCTCGTTATACTTCGGCGAGACCAGGTAGTTCAGCAGCACGCCATCGGCGATCTCGCCGGCCAGCTCCATCATCTGCATGCCGGTGGCCCCGATGTAGATGGGGACGTTGCGGGGCTCCCGGCGCCCATACACCACGTCCAGCTCCACATCGGTGAGATGCACGAACTGGCCGTGGAAGGTCACACGTTTCATGGCCAGGAGGTCGCGCACCACGGTGACCACCTCGCGCATGGCCTGGAGGGGTTTCTCCCGTTTGATGCCCACCTTGGAGGCCAGGGGATCCCACCAGGCGCCGATGCCGAGGATGATGCGGTTGGGGGCGAGGTCGTCCAGGGTGAGGAACGTGGCGGCGATCAGAGCCGGGTTACGGGTCCAGTTGTTGATCACGCCGGAGGCCACTTTGATCCGTTCGGTCACGGCGGCGTAAGCGGCCATGGGGACGATGGCGTCGCGGACCAGCCGGGATTCCGCCTGCCAGACAGCCTCGAAGCCGCGCTGTTCCGCGTATTGCACGTAGCGCATGGCCTCCCGCAGATCGTGGGCGTCCTGGAGGTAAAGGGCGACGCGCTCCGGCATGGGAGCCTCCGTGTGGGATGTTTTCCCCCCATTTTAACCGGAAGGCCGGACGTTTGCCGGGATGGCCGTCGCTTCCTATGCGGGTTTCAGAGTCTGAACGAAGGAAGAGAGAAGAGAGAGGAGATGGCTGGATCGCCTTCATGGTTTACGATGCAGGGCGCGGTCAGCAGCCCGTGGGTTGATTCACCCCCAGCCGGGCGAAGCCATGGGAAGATGGGCACCACTCAGGCGAAGGATTCCCCTGAGCAAGGCATGAGCTCCTTAGCTACAGCCGCACCTGGCCTTCCAGTGGGGCCACCACCACACCTGGAGGCGTAGGGCAACGGCTTGCAGTTGCCCTACAGGGAACGGAGAGGCTCCGCTCAACGATCGACGGTTGTCGTATTAAGGCTGAAGCGTGTCGGGAATCCAGGACCTTATCTCCACTGGCTATGGGCCCCTTTCACTTCACGCGTTTCAGATGGGCAGCGATCTGCAAAAGGGTGGAAACCGGATAGGGCGGATGCGGGCGGGAAGCCGTGATCATGATCGAGAGCCCCTCATGGTTCCAGGACAGCATCTGGGCTGCCCCATTATCTATGAAAACTCCTTCGTATTTCCCTACGACAGTTACTTTCTCCGGCGGATAGCGATCCGAGATCATTTGAACCGGATGATTTGTAATGGCAATCTCCACGAAGGCCTGATTTTGGGAATCCACATAGATCGTTTGAACCCCGTTTGGGTGATGGACCACAAAGGCGAAGGGTGTTCCGGGTGTAAAAGGGAGCCAGGTGGGGAGCCAGATCGGGAAAGAGACCTGACGGAGGGCGGACTCCAGCGACTCGCCGGGAACGCTGAACGGGGGCTCCTGAACCGCATAGACAGGACCTGAAGGATCTCTGGACCCGAATAGAAGAAATAGAAGAACAGGTGGGATCCAGAGGAAGAGTAATAACGCAATCAGAGAACGAAATTTCATCGCACACCTCCACTTATGGCCAGATGATGTAGAAAGAACTCGCCTGATGTGTTAAGATAACCCTGGAACTTCTTGGCTGGGATGGAGGTGAGGGATGGAGTTCCGGGAGCTGACGGACGAGCAGTGGGCTTTCATCGAGCCTCTACGCCCGCCCCAAGGCCCGGACGGGGAGGCCCCGAGCCGACGACCGGCAAGACGCTGAACGGGATCCTGTATGTCCTGGTCACGGGATGTCGGCGGATGGATATACCGAAGCAATATGGTTCATACAAGACGGCCTGGCGGCGGCTAAAGGGGGGAGGCCCGGGGCGTGTGGGAGACGTTGTGGAGGCGCCTTCTGGATGGAGGATACCGGGTCGCTCCGCCGCCGGGGCATCCGGGCCTGCATCCCCGAGAATCCCCGCAATCGCCGGAGGAGCCGGCGGGGCCGGCCGTATCGCTTTGACCCGAAGGCGTATCGGGTCCTGCGGGGGGGTGGTGGAACGCTTCTTTGTCTGGCGGAAGGGCGGCTTCCGGCGCTGGATGGTCCGTCATGAGCGTCTCCCGGCGACCTTCCGGGCTTTCGTGTATCTGGCCTGTTTCCTCCTCACCTGGAGAGTTTTGAGATGAGTTCTTCGTTAACATTTTCTCTCTAGGGAGGATACACCGCCTTCGGCAGAATTTCCACACCCTTTGATTTTACCTCGTGTCGCTTTCGGTCATTGGGGAGACGGTGAGGAAGCGGCCTCCTCCCAGATCCAGGATGCGTCGCTTGCCTGTCCCATCGGTCCGGATCGAGTAGAGCACGGGACCATTTAGCTGTTCTTCCAGAATTGTGATTAGCAACACTTCCTCCGAGAGCCAAGCCAACACTTGAATTGATGGGTTGGGGCTGGGCACTTCAACCACCCGGGAGGTGTGGCCATTCTGCACATCCAGGATCACGACCCGCTGGGCCTGTGGAACCTCTTTTCCTCCTCCTTTTTCGGAGCTCCCTGGCGCATAGCCGTCTGCGGCGACGAAAGCGACGCGTGTCCCAGATGGGGACCAGACAGGGACGGTGAGCATTAGGGCCTCAGGATCCTCCTGCTTTACGAGAGGGGTCAGGTGCCGATCGGCCAGGTCCAGGCGCAGGACCTGAATTGAGAGGGCCGGAAGGGATTCTGCCTGTCCTATCAAAATGGTGCGGCCATCTGGGGAAACAGAGGCCATGGTGGTGTGGGCAGTGGGATTCGTGTAGAGGATCTCCAGCCTTCGGGTCTGAAGGTCGAGCAGGGCGATCTGATCGATCATGAGGCCGCCTCCCCTCAGATGGGAGAGCACCAGTTCCGGTTTCCCTACCCATCCTTCCACCGACCATGGCCCGCTGTCCCGTTTTTCAACAAGCAGGCTGGTTTGCTGGCGGATCAGATCGTAGAGCATAATCTGCACCGGACCGTCCGTCCATTGCGAGAAGGCCAGCGCATCCCCGGAGGGCGCCCAGGCCAGTGAGGTGATCCAGCTGTTTTGAATAACCGGGTGGAAGCGCAGGTCGAGGAGGGAGAGCAGGTAGAGAACGTCTCGCCCCACGCCCTCGTGAGGACGAACTTGAACGGCCAGCCATCGGCCATCCGGGGAGGCCTGGGCCTGGAACACTTCCTCTGGTAGATGGGCGAGGCGGATGGGGGGACGGCCATCCGGGGAAAGCCGATATAGTCTATACCGCCAGAAGGGGAAGGGCGCTCCAGAATCACCGATCGCTGTGCCAGGGGCTCCTGCCAGGTTGTCTCGCCTCCCAGCGTGGGGATAGAGGTTGGCGTATAGAAAATGGACATGGGGGGCAGGGAAGCCGTGGCCCTGGGGGCTTGCGGGGAGGGCATCCTGGCTATACAGGCTTCAAAGATCAGCATAACGCTCAGCAGCAGGCCCGGGTATCCCCTCACGGGATCCTCCTAAAGGCATCCACTTCCACTGCGGTTCACTATCTGTAGCATTGTAACGATGAACGTTTGGGTGGCGTACCCTTACCTCCTACCCCAATCATATCATAATCATTCGGCCCTGCATGCCGCGGCGCGCCCACCGGAGACGCTGGGGCCGAAGACCGGACCTCACGCCGTCGCTCGCGCGGGGTGATCGAGCGCACCTTCAGCGGGCTGGGGTGTTTTCGTCGCCTTGTGGGGCGCGATGGGCGCCCGGGAGAAGTCTACGGGGCTTTTGTCGTCCCGGCGTTCATCCTCACCTGCTTGGACAAAATTTTGAAATGACTTCCTTAACTACACCCTGAGAGGAAGCCTCTGATCCAACAGGCCCCGTAGTTGTTCCCGCTCCTGAAAGGGGGCCATGGGTCACACCGAAGATGCCGACTGGGACGGGCCGGCCCAGGCCCCGCAGGGCGATCCATCCGGTCAGGGCGCCCAGGGCCCGTCCGAGGAACCGCCGCCTCTCCCAATCCACGCCCAGCACCGGCCCGCCGTGCCGGGCCACGGCCTGGGCGGCCCGCAACGCCCGCACCGGGCCCAGAACCTGCACCAGGCGCGCCCGCATCGCCAGGCCCGTGAAGACCCGGACGTGCTCCCCCTCGATCTCCAGGAGCATCGGCTCCCAGCGCCAGCCGGGATGGGCGCGGTCCAGCAGCGCCTGGACCTCGGGGTCTCGCAAATTCCGCACCCCCAGCCACCCGCCGCTGGCAGTTTTCCCCGGATCCTGTCGATCCCCATCCGCCTGGCCCCATCTACCCCTCGAACGGCCCGGCCAGTGGACCTTCCCGGTGGACCCCTCAACGCTCAGGCGGTATTGGAAGCGCCTGGGTTGCCCGGTCCATGGCCGCCCGGACCCGGGCTTCCCCATCTCCATTCACGATGAGGAGGCTGAGAATCTCTCCGCGGGTCTGCAGCAGGACCTGGAGGAACCCTCCCTCGGAGTCCCGGGTCGAGAGCCACCAGCCTCCCTCCACAGGTTGGGTTTCTGCCGGCTGGGGGACCATTTGCCAGCCCCGGGCCAGGGCTTCAGCGATCCGACGGGCCTGATCGGGGTTCGGGTAGCGGTAGAGAAAATGAGATACCAGCGTGGCGGAGGCGTCATCCCAGAGAGCCAGGGTTCGCCCGTAGCCTTCCTGAAAGCGGAGGGGCTCCTCGCCGATGCCCATAGGGGCCAGGTTGTTCGGGTTGAGGGGCTGGCTGAGATCCTGGGGGGAGAGGGGGCCTTCGGCAAGGCGCTGGCTGTGGGGGAAGGCCTCGGCGGGCAAGACATAAGCGGCCAGGGGCGAGGGGGTAGGCGGCTGGGCGAAGGCCCGATAGAGGCCCGCCCCCAGACCCAGGGCCAGGATCAGGAGGCCCGTGAGAAGAAGCATCCACTTAGCCTTCATCGTTTACCTCCCTTAATTTAGTCAATCCAGACCTGGGCTTGATAATGGGCTGGTTGCCACTTTGGCCCCCAGGGGGGCTCCGTCCAGAGCCATCCCCATTTGGGCAACAGCAGCACATTCCGGTCAGCCCCCCACCAGTTCCAGTTTGAGATACAGCCGGCGCTGGAGCCGCAGGTTGCTGCGTCTCCCCCCGGTCCCAGATAATGCTGGTTGTGTCCCCAACGACCCAGGAAAAAGGCTCCGAAGTGGGGTTCCGGTCCTGTCCAGAAAGCCACTGCGATATACGAGGCGGTGACAGTCCCCCACCACTGAGGTCGGGGTGGAGAAGAGAAGATTGCGGGTATTGGCCTAACAGGCGCTGATATCAGGCCCAGTGGAATCAGTGAAAGCCACAGCCATATCCCGATCCCACGCACCCCCAGCCGCCCGCCGCTGAGCGTTTCCACCTCCCGGGCCAGGGCCGCGCACACCGCACACCCGCTGTCATATAACAGCCACCGGTTCGACATGGGTTTTCCCTCTTTTTGAAATATTGAAATAATTGTCCGGATCGTTTTCCTATCATCCCACAAGGGTTTTCTGTAATCTGCGTGTGTTGAACCTGTAGCTTCCCTCCTGGGCTCAATGCGCTTAGCTTTTGGGTCCAGCGATCCCGTCCGGCGGCCGAGCCGGGAGGATCCGCTGGATCCAGCATTATGGTAAGCAGGTCCGGCGAGCGATGTCCAGCCCGGCGTGTTCATGGTTTTGATATGCAGGTGTTCCAGTTTTTGACAGCGGACGGGTCTCCGACGGCGCGGAGGAGGCGCCAAGCCTGGAGGGGAGGGGCCAGGCGGGGGGCACCGGGAGGGCCCACCCAGATCCCGAGGGCGAAGCCCCAGCCCAGGAGGTCCTCCGGGCCAGGCGCCCCCAGGCGATCCGCCAGGCGACGGAGGGAGCGGCTGACGCCAGCGGGGGAGAGGCCCCAGCGGGCGGCCAGGGCCTTGGGGGGAAGCCCGGCGGCCAGATCCCGCCAGCGGCGCCAGTCCCGGGGGGAGGGGCGGCGCAGCCGCCAGCCCAGGGCGCGGTCGAAAGCGAGGGCCTGCGCGATCTGATCCGGTCGCCAGGCCATCTCCCCCCGAGCCAGGCGGGGGAGGATCTCCTCCCACTCCTCCGAGGGTCGGGTGAGGTCCAGGATCGCGTTCAGGCCGATCTCCCTGGCGATCCAGACGGACAGGGGGGTGCATCGGGTTTCCAGCAGGGCCAGGGGGCGGAGGGGGTGTGGGGTTCGCAACAGGGCGGCGAGCAGCCATCCGGAAGGGCCGATCCCCTCGCCGGCCAGCAGGAGGGGGAGCGTGGGGGAGCAGGCGTCCAGCTCCTGAAGGGTGGGGAGCGGATGCAGCTCAGGGAATCGGGTCGACAGCGCCGCCCGGAGGACCGGCGGCGCCCACAGTCCGATCGCCCTCATCCGTTGGTCCTTTCTGATTTGCTGAGCCGCGATCCAGCAAATCAAAAGGGGACAGCTGAAGCGGGCAGTTGGTATTCTAAGCTTACCCCATTGTGTTGTTCTCATGGTCCCCATCGATGAGGGATCGGTCTGTCCCGATCGTGGGGGGACAGGGGCCGGTGGCCCGGATAGGTTGGAGCCAGCGGGGGATGGAGCCGGTGGAAGGGGCAAACCTTCCGGCGATCCTCCCTTTCCTTTGAGAATCGATTTCGATTCTGTCCCGCCGGCGCGGGCCGGTGTCCCCTTCAGAGGACTTCCCCGGTGGCCTCGTGGTAGGCCAGCACCGGGAGGTCCAGGTGTCCCGCCAGTCCCCCGTGGGGCGGGCCAGGGGTCTTCGCAAGCAGGATGCCCGGGGCTTTTTCCCCATCTTCCGGAGGGCAGCATAGAGGCCGGGCCTGTTGCCGCCGGGCAGGCGGAAGGCGAGAAGCAGAGTCTGGATCTCACCCCCATTGATTTGGAGGAGGGCGGCTGGCGAGGGAGGCAGAGGCGCGATCGCTTCGCATCCAATCGCGCGCAGCGCCTGGCAGAGGGCCGTCTGTCGGAGCGGGCAGGGCTCCACGATCCCGACGATCCCCATGGGTCCTCCCCGGCTTTCTCCATAAAGAAATACCCGGCCTCTCGCGCCCGGGTTGGGGTCTGGCGATTCTGGATTTTCCACGGGGATCGTGATGCCATCGTGACAGAACACGCCCGAGAATGTTAGAACTCCCGACAGATTGGGCGAACGGCGGCATGTCCCGACGAAGGGAGGCGGCGGATGATTCCGATGGCTTTCGATGAGGCCGGTATACCGGTCTTCGCCCGCCCATCGTGGTGCATCCGCCTCTTCGGCGGCCTGGAAGTGGAGGGCCAGGGCCGTTCGCTGCCGGCCCTGGCGCGACAGCCCCGGACAGGGGCGCTGCTGGCCTTCCTGGCCCTACATCCCTTTCGGGCTTTCTCGCGGATGGCCCTGGCGGAGATCTTGTGGCCGGACCTGGACCCGGTGTCCGGGATGGGGGCGCTGCGGGCCGCGCTCTATCGCCTTCGACGGGGGTTCCGGGGCCTCCGGTTCCCGCTTCGGGTCGACCGCGCCCGTCTCGCTTTCGCTCCTTCGACCCCATGGTGGACGGACGTCCAGGCCTTCATGCTGCTTCTGGAGCGGGCGCGGAAGGCGCCTCCCTGCAGGCCCGGGTGATCCTGGAGGCGGCGGTTGCCCTCTACACCGGGGATCTGCTTCCGGAAGGGGAGGCGCCCTGGGTGGTGGGCTGGCGGGAGCGGTTGCGCGGGCGGTTCCTGGAAGCCTTCGATCGCCTGTGGCGCCTTGCGGAGGGGATGGGGGATCTCCGCGATGCGGAGCGGTGGGCGGAGTGTTTATTCGATGAAGAGCCTACTTGCGGGAAGGCGGCCCGCTTCCTGATCCGTCGGGCGGAGGGCCGTCGCGATCTCGAGGCCGCGCGTCGCTATGCGGCTCGCTATCGCCAGGCATGCCGGGCCGCCGGGCTCGCCCCGGATCCGGGGGTGACCCCGGAGGCCTGGCGCGGGATCCGCGCCTCAACCCCGCTGGGCCGTCTGCTTCAGGCCCTGGGCGAGCTGGCCCGGGAGGTTCCCGCCTTTCCCGTGGAGGATCTTCGTCAGATCCTTTTGAGGGGGGCGGTTCAGGCCGCCGAGGCGGCCCTCGTCCGTGGGGCGTATCCGGAGGCGGCGCCTTGGGCGATGGCCGCGCTCCAGCTGCTCACCCCGCAGACGCCGGCGGAGTGGGCCTGGCGGGCGCGGTGTGCCGTGGATGCCGTTGCGGATTTTGAAGGGGATCGGGACCGTCAGGTGGCCAATTTGCGGGCGATGCTTCGCCTGGCCCGCCGGATGGGGGATCCGGCCCGGCGGGCCAGGCTGGAGCTCCAGCGGGGTCGTCCGGCGGCGGCGGAGCGTCTCCTGGCAGCCGCCGAGGCGGTTCTCGCCGTGGATCCCCGGCATCGGGCCATGTTGCGGCGGTTGCGGGGGCTGACGGCGCTGCGCCGGGGCTGGTTCCCGGCCGCCCGCGATCATCTGGAGGCGGCCCTCGCGCTCCTTCCGGAGGATGCGCCGGTTGTCCATCGGGCGGCCATCCTGAACGGCCTGGCGGTGGCGTGGCGCACCTTCTGGGAGGAGACCCCCTTCCTGCGACCGCCGGCTTTTGACGAGCGGAAGCGGTCGGGCGCCGGCTTCATGCTCCCAGCAGTAGCCGTCGCAGAACCGGCTCGCTCTGAGGGGTCGTGACAGCCAGGATCTCGTCCTCTGCCCGGAGAATGGTTTCCCCGGAAGGGATGAATGTTTGATCCCCCCGCACGACCATCACCACGAGCGCATCCGCAGGGATCCCCAGCTCCCGCAGCGCCCGTCCATCGGCTGGAGCGCCGGGGGCGACTTTGCCCTCGACCAGCTGGATCCCGCCCCGGCGCAGGGCCAGCAAATGCACCAGGGAGCGCAGGGGAAGGGCCCGCTCGATCTGCGCCTGGATGATCTCGGTGGTGGAAACCGTCACATCGATCCCCAGGCGGGCGAAGATCTCCGCGTTGCGCGGATTGTTGATGCGGGCGATGGTCCGGGGGACGTTGAATTTGCGTTTGGCGAGCAGGCAGACGACGAGGTTATCCTCATCGTCCCCGGTGACCGCGATCACGGCATCGGCCCGGTTCATCCCCACCTGGGCGAAGGTGCTGGAATCACATCCGTCGCCCACCCACACATGATCGGCCCCCAGTTCATCGATGAGAAAAGCCGCGCGACGGGGATTCTTTTCGATCAGCAGGACCTCATAGCCTTCGGCCAGCAGGGACTTGCTCAGGTAATAACCGACCTTTCCACCGCCGACGATGATCAGATACATCGATCATTCCTCCAGGCACTTTCGGATGGCCTCGACGGCCAGCGCGGTCGGAGAGACCGTTTTCAGGCCCAGCTCCTGGAAGATCTCGGCCCGGAGCGGATCGTTGAGCCGGGTGATCACCCGGGGGACGCCGAAGATCTCCCGGGCGACCTCCGCCGCCATGATGTTGGTGTTATCGTAGCCCGTGACGGCGATGAAGGCATCTGCCCTTTCAATGCCGGCCCGACGCAGCACCTCAGCGTCGATCCCCATTCCCACCACGGTCTCCCCGGGGAAATCCGGCCCCAGCGCTTCCAGAGCCTGCCGCTCTCGATCGATGACAATGACTTCATGACCATCCTGGGCAAACCGCCGGGCGAGATAGGCGCCCAGCCGACCGCAACCTAAGATCACGATGCGCATAGGTCCTCTCCATCCCCTCGATCCAGCGTCTGGGATCTCCATTTTGCACAGCTCCGACGAGGTGGGGGAAAAGCGATCCCTTATCCTTGTTCCATCATCTCCACCAGAACGCCCTGCTTCTGGATCCACGCAAGGCCCTCCTCCACGCGATCGGAGGGTCCTTCCAGATCGACCACCAGCCAGGCCTCGGTGGCCTCCACGTGGGCGCGGCGGATATTGACCATCAATCCGAACCGCTGGATCAGCCGGTAGAGCAGGGGCTCATCGATGAGCGAAGGCGGGTAAATCAATTTCACCCGCCGCTGGATCGTCTGATCCATTGCCGCCTCCTCTGGTCGGGGCAGGTGGATCTGCTCATTCGACAATCGGAGCCTTTGCGACGATCACCTCGCAAGAGGCCCGCCGCATCACTTCATGCACGGTCCGGCCCAGGCCGTCGCTGGATGCCCGCCGTTTGAGCCCAATGCCCATGATAATCTGGTCCGCCCCGACCTGGCGGGCCACGCTGAGGATACCTTCCGGCGCCGAGCGGTGCCGCACCAGGCGGATCTCCGGTTTCAGCCCGTGCTGCATGGCGATGAAGCGGGCTGTCTCCAGGGCCCGCTGTCCGCGCTCCTCCAGCTCCGGCAACGGCGTATCCAGGGGAACCGTATAGGGGATCTCCAGGACATGCACCAGGACCAGACGGGCATGCTGACGCTCACCCAGCCGGCAGGCCAGCTCCACCGCGCGCTCCGAGTAGATGCCTTCAACGATCGGCACCACGATACAGCGGGCGGCTTCCACCGAGTAGATCGCGCGGGCCACCTCCATCGGCATCGGGCGAGGCACCCGGAGCATCCACATCAGGGTGGAGATCAATACGATCAGGAAGAAAAGCGCCAGGAAAATACCCAACGGATGTCCGCTCATCCCCGTTCCCCTCGACCGTTCACTTCCGATAGCGATGGATCTCCAGCCAGCTCTGCCAGCGATGGGCTCCCAGGGCTGCCATCAGCACCCCCACGATCACAGGCAAAAACAGGCTCGAAACCGCCAGGCCCTGGGCCAGCACCAGCCAGAGACTGCGCCCGATGATCACCAACCCCAGGGCGATCATCAGTGTCGCCAGAACTAAGCGGAAAGCCCCCATGGGTCTATCCCCTTACGCCTCCTGTTGCGATCGTCGTCGGCGCTCCAGCTCGATACGGAAACGTTCCAGCAGATCCCATTCCCCTGTCTCCTCCAGGATGCGAAGCTGCTGCGCGTCCCAATCTCGATCCAGATTCCCCCACACGGGCTTCCCGGTTCGCCTTCGATACCACGCATAATACAGCACCCACAGCGCCACCCAGGCGGGCCCGGCCACCCGCGCGATATCGTGGGTCCACAGCACCACCAGCACCATCAACCCGGTCCCGATCACCCCCAGGATCCCCAGAACGGGGATCTCCGCCTCTCCCCAGCGGATGTTCAGCGGCACCCGATAGGGCCGGGGCACATGCGGCTCCTTCACCCGCAGCGCCAGCAGGGCGATCGTGCTCAGGAAGTAAGCCAGCATCGCCCCAAAGGCATACATATTGGCCATCGTCTCCAGTGCCCGCCGCCCGCTCAAAAACGCGAACACCGCCTCGGCCGCCGCTACCCCCGAAAAGAACAGGATCGAACGCACCGGCGTGTGGAAGCGAGGATGAACCCAGGACAGTCCTTCCCCGATCAGCCCCAGCTCCGCCATACTGTAGGCCAGCCGGCTGGCTCCCATCACCCCTGTGTTCGCCGAAATCAGCACAATCGTCGCCGCCAGCACCGCCGCCGCTGGCCCCGCCAGAAACCCCACCAGCGGCAGCTGGATTGCCAGCCGCGCCACCGGATCCCCTTCCCGCGCTGCGATCTCCTGCCATGGCAGGATCCCCAGCGATACTGTCGGGAAGGACATCGCAAACAGCAGCACAATGACGATGAGGGCCAGGGAGGTGCGGGGGATCACCGTCGCCGGCCGGATGGTCTCCTGCGCTGCCTGGGATACCGATTCCAGCCCCACATAGGAGATCACCGCAATGGAGACCCCGTACAGCAGCTGATGGAGGGAAGGGAACTGAGTCTGCCACTGGTGAAGGAACAGCTCCGGCCGCCAGGCGAAGGCGAAGCCGATCAAAATGATGCTGCTCTCCATCACCAGATCTAATGCCCCCAGCACCTCGTTGAACAGCGAGGATTCCCGAATCCCCTTGATATTGAGGAGGGCCAGCAGCAGGATCAGGACCAGTGTCTCCCCCAGCCAGATGAGGTTCACCTCATGAAACGGCCCCAGGTTTGTCTGGAACTCCCGGAACTGGGGGAAGAAGAAGTTGATGTAGCCGGCGGAGGCCATCGCGAACAACGCTACATCCACCGTGTAGTCCAGCATCAGGGCGGCCCCGGCCACCAAACCCCAGAAATCTCCCAGCCCACGCAAGGTGAAGTAGTGCCCTCCACCTGCCACAGGATAGGCCGCGGCCATCTCGGTGTAGGCCAGGCCGACCATGATGTAAACGATCCCCGCGATGAGGAAAGCCAGCGGGGTGGCTCCCTGGGCCGCCGCCATCACCAGACCGAGGGCCACATACACATCGGCCCCCACGTCCGCATAGCCCCAGGTGAAAGACCCCCAGACCGTCACCTCCCGCCGCAGCCCTACATGCTCCCGATGGATCCTCTGCTCCGCGACCATGGGCGGATGCTCCTTGCGCTCTCAATGGATACCCCCGGATCCGAAGCCGGGCCGAGCGGCTTTCGACATCCAGGATGCCTCCAACGGCCCCCGATTTTAATCGGGAAAGCGGAAGGCTGTCAAAAAGCGACCGGGGGATGGGGATCCTGATCCTTCTGGAAACCTAAGACTCCATAAACCCGCTATCATTCATTAGGGGCAGGATTTTGAGGCGGTTCCTCCTTCTGTTCGGGAGGCTTCTTCGAGGGGCGCGCTCATCGGGCGTGGGCCGCAGGGCCCACCGGGTGGAGACGCCGTGGCTTCCGATATTCCACAGCGGGGTTGGGACCCCATGCTCGCGCGATTGTTCAGCGGTGCGCTGATCGGATTGAACGGGGAGCTGGTGACGGTGGAGGTGGATGTCAGCCGGGGGCAGCCCGGCTTCACGATCGTCGGGCTACCTGACGCCGCGGTCCAGGAAGCGCGGGAACGGGTGCGCTCGGCGATCCGCTACGCCGGGCTCTCCTTTCCCCTCGCCCGCATCGTGGTCAATCTGGCCCCGGCGGACCTGCGGAAAGAGGGGCCTATTTATGATCTCCCGATCGCCCTGGGTGTGCTGATCGCTTCGGAGCAGCTTCCCTTTCATGCGCTGGAGGATGCGCTGGTGGTCGGGGAGCTGGGGCTGGACGGGACCGTGCGCCATGTGCCGGGGGCGCTGGTGATGGCCGCGCTGGCCCGGGATCGGGGCGCCCGGCGCCTCTTCGTTCCTGCGGCCGATGCGCCGGAGGCCGCCCTGGTGCCCGACCTCCAGATCTATCCGGTGACCAATTTGCAGGACCTCATCGCCCATCTCCTCGGGCAGAAGCCGATCCCCCCTCAGCCCCCCACGCCGCTGGACCGCTGGGTGGACCCGCCGCCGGCGGTGGATTTCGCCGAGATCAAAGGCCAGGAGCATGCCAAGCGGGCACTGGAGATCGCCGCGGCGGGCAACCATAATCTCCTGATGGTCGGCCCCCCGGGCACCGGAAAGACGCTGCTGGCCCGCGCGCTCCCCGGCATCCTCCCCCGCCTTTCGCTGGAGGAAGCGCTGGAGGTGACCCGGATTTACAGCGTGGCGGATCTGCTCTCCCCAGAGGCTCCGCTGATCCGCCAGCGGCCGTTCCGGGCTCCCCACCACACCATCAGCCACGCCGGTCTGGTCGGCGGCGGGCGTTTCCCGCGCCCGGGAGAGGTCTCCCTGGCCCATCGGGGCGTCTTATTCCTGGACGAATTGCCGGAGTTCGACCTGCGGGCGCTGGAGGTGCTGCGCCAGCCCCTGGAGGACAAGCGCGTAGTGATCAGCCGGGCCGCCGGGACCCTGGAGTTCCCCGCCGCTTTCATGCTGGTCGCCGCGATGAACCCATGCCCGTGCGGTTATTACGGGGATCCGCTGAAACCGTGCACCTGCTCCCCCTCCATGGTCGCTCGCTACCAGAAGCGCTTGAGCGGCCCCCTGCTGGATCGCATCGACATTCAAATCGAGGTGCCCCGCGTGGAGTTCGAGAAGCTCTCCGATGACCGGCGGGGGGAGCCCTCCGCCCAGATCCGGGAGCGGGTGGAACGCGCCCGGGCGATCCAGCAGGCGCGTTTCCACGGAACCGGGATCCTCTGCAACGCGGAGATGGGGCCCGGCCATATCCGGGCCTACTGTCGGATGGAGCCTCAGGCCCAGGCGCTGCTGAAAACGGCGATGCAGCAGCTCCATCTCTCCGCCCGCGCTTACCATCGCGTCTTGAAGGTCGCCCGCACGATCGCGGACCTGGAGGGCTCGGACCTGCTGCGCGCCCATCACCTGGCGGAAGCCCTCCAGTATCGATCCCGCTGGCCCATGGGCGGGTCTTATCCGTAAGCCCAGCGCCTGGGCATCGCCACAGCGATTCTGGGGCTTCGCATTGCCGGATCCGGCGAGGGAGGAGGCTCTCCCAGCGTCCTTCCTCCCTGTGCTCCGTGCCTCCGTGTGAAAACCCTTTCCGGCAGAGGATCCCGCGGCCATCGCGCCGGGCCGGAAACCGGCGCAGTTGCGGGAAGCCCGGTGGGCGCTTTATCTTCCAGAGTCAGCAAGCGCTCGGTGTGATCGCTCCGGAGCTCATTCGGAGCAAGGAACCGGTGGCGTTGCCGGGGTATCCGGATTTCTGGGGGAAACTCCGAAAGGCCCATCGGGAGCGTCGGACCCGTCTGGGGCTGGCGCTTCCCATCCGCGTGGATCGCATGCCCGCGCCGATGCTGCGGGTGGATGATCCGGTCTTCCCCTTCGGCCGGATCATGGTGGATACGGTGGGCGATGAGGTTTGCGCCTATGCCATCCCGGTGATGTCGTTCCTGGCCGAGGGGGCCGCGGGCATGGTGGCCATGGAGCGCCTCATCCGCTATCTGCCGGACGGCCTCCCGATCTTGCTGGATCTGCGGTGGCGGGATCCCGGATCCGCGGAACGCTGCGCACGGGCCGCTTTCGAGGTGTGGGGCGCGGACGGGGTGACGGTGGCGCCGGAGTTCCCGGCGGAGGCTGCCCACGCCTTCACCGCTTATCGAGGCGGGGCCATCTTCTGGTGGGTCGGTGAAGCGGGAGAGCTGCCCCAGGCCCGGCGCCACGCTCGGGACGCATGGGCGCGGGGGATCCCGGCCGGCCTGGCCCTCAGCGTCCTTATGGAGATCCCGGCTCATGAGCTCGAAGGCCTTCCCTGGATCGCGCTGGATGTCCCGCATCCGTCCGCGCTCTCCACGATGGCCTCCGCGCCGCCCCCGGCGGTGGTTTTCGTGGGGGAGCCGATCCTCTATGCCTCCCGGCGTATGGATTTCCAGGAAGCGGCGCGGGAGGCGGCGAAGCAGTGGCGGCAGGAAGTCGCCGCTCATTTCCCAGTGGATGAACCCTCCAGCCGTGTCTGCGGGTAGATCAGGAATCATTCGGAGGAGCCCGAGATGCCTCCATCCCCCTCCTCGGAATCCATCTCTGCGATCAAGCGGGCGTTGCGGGCCCGGTGGTTGGCGGAGCGGATGGCCCTTCCCCCGGAGGTGGTCGCCGCGGTCAGCGAGGCGATCCGGCGCTATATCGAAGCATGGCCCCCTTTCCACACGGCCCGCACGGTGCTCGCCTATATGGCGTTTCGGAACGAAATCGATCTGACGCCTCTCCTGGAGTCCCACCCGGAGAAGCGCTGGGCGTTGCCCCGCATCGCTGCCCCCGGGGAACTGGCCCTTCATCTTTATCATCCCGGCGCGCTCCAACGGCACCCCTATGGCATGCTGGAGCCTGCGCCGGAGTGCCCGATGGTGGATCCGGAGGAGATCGAGGTGGCTTTCATCCCCGGCGTGGCTTTCGACCGCCATGGGTTCCGGCTGGGTTATGGGGGAGGGTATTTCGATCGCCTGCTGCCCCACCTGAAAGGGCGGACGGTGGGGGTCACCTACGCCCGTTTCCTGATCGATGCCCTCCCTCACACCCCGGAGGATGGGCGGGTGCAATGGATCCTCACAGAAGCCGGCTGGCTCCAGGCCCAGGCCCCTGAGTAAACTGAAGGAGCATCCCGCATGTCGCTCCCTGAAACCCTCCTGGGCATCGGGATCGGCATGGGGTTGAGCGGGCTGAGCGCCCTGATCCCCGGGCTCCATCCTTACAACCTGGTCGCCGCTATGATCTTCGGTCTCCCGCGGAACGGATGGCCTTTCCCCGAAGACCTCGGATGGGGGCTGGGGATCGGCGTCGCCGTGGGATACGCCTTCTTCCACCTGGCCCCGGCCGTGTTCTATCAGACTCCCGATGAAGGGGCGGCCGGATTGCTCCTGCCAGCCCAGAAGGCGCTCCGGGAAGGCTGGGGGCTGGAAGCCGTCTGGTGGTCTGGATGGGGCGCGTGGGGCGCCTTGCTTCTGATGTGCCTTTCCGCTCCCCTCTGGCCGCGCGGATGGGCCGTGTTGCGGGCGGTGTTGACGCCGCATATGGGCTGGCTCCTGCTGGCCATTACCGCCTTTATGCTGCTCTCCGAATGGCCCTGGGGCTATGAGCGATTGCCCACGCCCGGCCAGCGCCTGCGAGCGGTCTGGCTGCGCCTCGGGTCGGGCCTGCTCACGTTCCTCCTCTCGGGATTGCTGGGCGTTCTCCTCCTCTCCCGGAATCCGCTCACCGGTCCCTTGGCCCACCAGCCCCTCGTCCCCGCCTTCCTAGGCCTGTTCGCCATCCCCGGGCTTGTGCAGGGGCTGATCGGATCCCGGCCTCCCCAGGCAGCGGCTGGGGAGAAGCCCCTGTTGCCGGGAGTCTGGATCCGCGGGCTGGGCGCCGGGTTGCTGGGCGGGGCGTTTGCGGTCATCTTCCCGGGCGTGACCGCCGGGATCGGTGGACTGCTGGCCGGCCACGCCACCGCCCAGCGGGATGAGCGGGCCTTCCTGGTCTCTCAGGGCGCCGCCCGCGCCTTTTACATCATCGGGAGCTTCTGGTTGCTCCTCCTGCCGGATGCGCCCACCCTGCGAGGCGGGCTCAGCGCGATGCTGGCTCCCTGGGTAGGGCCCGCCACTCCGGCGCGGTATGCGACCGTGGTTGGGGCTACGGGACTTGCCGGGGCGCTCGCTTTCGGGCTGCTGAGGCCTCTGGCCCGGGGGATGGAGAAGTGGTCAGCGCATCCATCCTGGCGTTGGGCTTACGCAGGAGCGTTGGGATTCATCCTGCTGAGCACAGGCGCTCTGGGGGGATTCCCGGGGGTCTGCGTCCTCGCGGCCGCTGCCGGCATCGGGTGGCTGCCGGGGCTCACCGGGAGCCGTCGCCTGAACACCCTGGGAGTGGTCCTGATCCCCCTGTTGCTCCGGAGGTTCGGGCTGGAAGGAATGATCGGACAGGCGCTGGGCCTCTATTGATGCGCCCATCCGCACAAAATGAAGGTCCTTCCAGAGGTTGAGAGCCGGGTCGACTCCCAAAGCCCACGAGAGGAAACCCGCTGTGGCCTCCCGGGATAAGGCATCAAACATCCCTTTACAGGCCCTCGGGGCCTGCTCGGGCCACTGCGGTGGTCGCAGGAAGGCCGGCGCAGAGGAACCTCAAGCGGCTTCGGAACGGATGCGGTACCGGCAGGCTGGATCGCCGTGGACGATGCATGAAACCCGTTCGGCCGGCGCTCCGAACAGCTCCTCCATCAGCGCGGCATCCAGCGCGCAGAGCTCCTCTCGCTCCCGGGCGACCTCCAGATAGGGACAGTTCCGGATCTCCACCCAGATTGGCCTGTCCCCCGATGCCTCCAGTCGGGCCAGATAGCCCTTCTCATTCAGGAAAGCGATGGCGGCAGAGAGCCGGTCCCGGCCGATCCTGCCATGAAGATGGGCTTCCTGGCTCATGCGGCAGGCGACCTGTCGGATTTTGTCCGGGGACATGGTGAGGGGGAGAAGGTGGCGGACCAGCCCTTCGTAGTTTCGGGGGAACAGGCGGTTTGCCGCCTCGGTGAGGGTGAAAACAATACGTGGACGACCGCGCCCGTTACGGAGCGTGCGAACCTCGCGGATCAGGCCATCTGCTCGAAGCGCCCGGAGGTGATGTCGGATGGTCACCGCCCGGAGATCGAGTTGGGTGGCGAGTTCGATGGCCGTGGCTTCCCCTTTCTCGCGCAAAATCTGCAGAATGCGAGTCCGTGTGTCCGACATGGGCCGCCTCCTGAGGGGCAGGAAGGCTGATGCCTGCCCGGGATCTGCGCATCGCCGACCACCCTGCCACCCTTTCCATGGAAAAGCATAACGGAAAGCGAGGCGAGAGGTCAATGGACGGGGCGTTGCGGTTTAGAGGTTCGGACAGCAGGGAAGATCGGCGGTCAGCGTCTCAGTGGCCTGGGGGGGCTGCAGTGCTCCTCCCGCTCCGGAACCCGCTCCCGGTGGATTTCGCGCGAGGGTTGCTTGAACGGTCCTCGTATCTGGGCCCCATCGTACAGCTGGCCGTCCGGCAGGAGGCCGCCAGGCCCGACATGGCTCTCATGGCCCTTCGATGAGGACTCGATGGGGATCCACGCGGTTGTTCAGGGGAGCGATCTCAACGTCTTCGTGGATCAGGCCAGCCCAGAAGTAGAGGGGGTTGCGCGGCGGCACATAGGTGATCCGGATGCAGCCGGTCACGAGGGCCGTCCGGCCCGCCGGCAGGTAATAATACGGCCGTCCATCGATGATCCGCACCTCGAGATCCTCCGGGCGGCCCACCGCCCAGCGGAAGGGGTAGTTCCGCAGGGAGGTGTCGAAGTCGATGCCCACCCGCCAGGCCCCGGATTCCTCCGCCCAACCCTCGGGGCGGCCCGGCCGTGGCGCGTTAAAGGTCTGATCCAGATCATAACACGTCCCGGGGGGCGGCCCGCTGGTCCGGATCGGGACCGAGCCGTAGTTGTGCACGGTCAACGTGAAATAGAGAAAGCCGCCCAGGTTAACGGGGATGTAGTCGCCGGTTCCGGAGGAGATGTCGGAACGGAATTCCACTCGTCCGTTGAGGATCTCCGCCCGCGGCACGCCGCCCTCACGGATGGTCAGGGTCCCGGTCGCCACATCCCGGAGTCCCAGGGCGTCCTCGGCCACCGCGTAGACCGTGTAGGTCCCGTCAGGCGGCGGCTCCTGGCCCCGATCGACGCCGGCGTCGTAATCGAACACATGGCATCCGGCTTCGCCGGGCTTGCGCAGCTGCACTTCCTTGCGGGGAACCGGATAGCGGACGCCATCGGTGCCTTCCAGGTAGACGGTCAGCTGCGCCGGCCGGTTGACGCAGACGTTGATCGTGGCCCGGTCGCTCAAACCGTCCCGGTTGGGCGTGATCTCGGGGGGCGAGACGCTGAACCCGGTGATCTGGAGGGGCTGAGGGTTTGATCCGCGGATGGTGAGGGTGCCGGTGATGCGGGCCGTTTCCGCCGCATCTCGCGCTTCCACCACCCAGGTGTAGCGGCCATCGGGGAGCAGCTGGTTCTCCACCACGCCGTTGAACAGCACCTCATACTCCCCCTGGGGTCGGCGTTGTTCCTTCCGGAAATAGTGGGGCGCGCCATCCGCCCCGAGGAAATAAATCGAGACGGTGGCGTTGCGGCTCAAGGCGTAGCGGATCACGACCACATCGTTATGGCCATCGGCGTCCGGCGTCAGCAGATCCGGCGTCACCGAGGCCGCGCGCAGCAGCGGCGCGGGCTGGCAGGCGATCAGGAGGGCGAGGGCCAGCCCGGCGCCTATCCAGAACCGAAATCCCGGAGCGAAGATTCGGAGCATTCGGATTCCATCCTGAGCGCTCTGCATACAGGCTTCACCCGAACGGACTATGATTCCCGTTCATGGCCCCGGAAGACCAGGCGAAGGGGGGTTCCAGTGAAGGGATACCGGGCGCGGATCCGATTCTCCAGATAGCGCTCATACGAGAAGTGAACCAGGTCCGCGTCGTTGACGAAGAACACGATCGTCGGCGGATCGGTGCGGGCCTGAGTGACGTAATAGATCTTCAGCGGCCGGCCTTTTCGAGAGGGTGGGGGCTGTTCCTCCAACGCCTCGCGGATGAGCCGGTTCAGCTCGGAGGTGCTCAGGCGCATGTGCCGCTCCTGATACACCTGGAGGGCCAGGGGGAGCAATCCCGGAACCCCATAGCCGGTTTTCGCGGACACAAAGCGGATCGGCGCGTAGTCCAGGAACTTCAGGGTCTGGCGGATGTGCTGAATGAAGTCTTCCGGCTTCACCCGGGGCCGCCCCTGCTCGTCCAGCATCAGGTCCCATTTGTTGACCACCAGGATCACGCTTCGCGCTTCATCCACCGCTATCCCGCCGATCACCGCATCCTGATGGGTGACGCCCTCCTTTGCGTCCAGAACCAGGAAGACCACATCGCTTCGCTGGATCGCGCGCAGGGCCCGCAGGACGCTGTAGCGTTCAATGCCGGGCTGGATCTGCCCCCTGCGTCGGATCCCGGCGGTGTCGATGAGGATGATCCTCTTCCCCTCCCATTCGATCGGCGTATCGATCGCATCCCGGGTGGTCCCCGGGATCGGGCTGACGATCACCCGTTCCTCGCCCAGGATGGCGTTCAGGAGCGAGGATTTCCCGACGTTCGGACGGCCGACAATGGCGATGCGGATCCCCTCTTCCTCTTCCACCTCGGCCAGGCCCGGGAGGGCGGCGACGATGGCGTCCAGGAGCTCGCCGATGCCGGTGCCGTGGAGGGCGGAGATGGGATAGACTTCGCCCAGGCCCAGCCGGTAGAACTCCACGGCGGCCCCGCGGAGCGTCTCGTTATCCGCCTTGTTCGCCGCCACCAGGACCGGCTTTCGGGTCCGCCGGAGGATTTCGGCCACCGCCTCATCGGCGGCGGTCAGACCGGCCTGGACGTCGACCACCAGCACCAGGACGTCGGCCTCCGCGATGGCGATCTCCGCCTGAGCCCGGATCTGGGGGATGAAGGCGGCGGAATCTTCCGCGAGGGGTTGGGTGGGGCGGAGGCCGGCCTCCGCCTTCGGGGGCAACACCTCCAGCCCCCCGGTGTCCACCAGGGTGAACGCGAAGCCATTCCAGATCACCTCCCCATGAAGGCGATCCCGCGTCGTCCCCGGGCGTTCGTCCACCAAGGCCAAGCGCTGACCGATCAACCGGTTGAAGAGCGAGGATTTGCCGACGTTGGGTCGCCCGACCAGGGCGACCATTGGCTTCCGGGTCGCCATGATGAAACCTGGTTCCTTTTTCTCTTACGAAAAAATTCGGGAAGCCTATCCCTGAAAAGGGATCCGGGTCGGGTCTTCGCATGCTGTGCGGGGCGCATTGCCGCAAAGCGCTGCGATGTTCAGGAGGCCCATGGCCTCAGTATAATAGCAGGAGATCGGTGGGAACGAAAAGATTCCCATCCTGGCTCGATCCAATGGGGTCGGGCTTCCCATCTTTACGGAGGCTTCGATGCGAGAGATCACGGTTGCTGCGGTTCAGATGGATGTGCAGTTGAACGCGGTTGAGGACAATGTGGCGCGGATGGCCGAGTGGATCGCCCGGGTTGCCAGCGAGCAGCGGGTCGATCTGATCGTCTTCCCCGAGCTGGTGACCACCGGCTACGAGTGTGGGGCTCGTTTCACCGAGTGGGCCCAGCGCATCCCGGGGCCTTCCACCCATCGCCTCGCCCAGCGGGCCAGAGAGTTCGGGGTCCACGTGGTGTTCGGGATGGCGGTGCGCGAGCGGGTGGAGACCATCCTGTATAACTCCGCGGTGGTGATCGGCCCCGATGGGGAAACCCTGGGCGCCTATCACAAAGTTCATCTGAAGGGGGAAGAGCGCTTGCTGTTCCGGGGTGGCTATCGGTTCCCGGTTTTCGAAACCGGGTTCGGGATGCTGGGGGTGTTGCTGGGCTGGGATCTCCTGTTCCCGGAGGCCGCCCGGGTGCTGGCGCTGAGCGGGGCGGAGCTCCTGGCGGTCCCCGCCGCCTGGGAACAGCCCCTGCGGGAGGAGTGGCGGATCCTGACGCGGGCACGGGCGCTGGAGAACACGTTCTTCCTGGTGGGCGCGAACCGGGTCGGCAAGGAGGTGACCTATGAGTTCGTGGGCGATTCGCTGATCGTTGGGCCTCGGGGTCAGATCTTCGCCTCGCTGGATGAGCCTACCGAGGGCTATGTGGTGGCCCGCATTGATTTAGAGGAAGTGCGACGACAGCGGGAGGAGCTGCAGGTCCTTCAGGCCCGCCAGCCCAACAGCTACCGTTTGCTGGCGCGGCCGTATTAAGCGGTCCACCCCCTGTAAGGCAACTGCAAGCAGTTGCCCTACGTGGATCGGCCCTCCCCTCCACCCGGGATGCAGGAGGATCGGGATGAACGCGGAACGCTGGCGGGAAGTCGCAGCGCCGTGGCTGACCGGCCTGGCACGTTTCCTGGATCGGCTGGGGATTCATCCCCATGTCCTCACGGTGCTGGGCTTTCTGTTCAGCCTGGGGGCAGGGCTGCTGACCGGGCTGGACCTTCGAGGAGGGGCGGCGCTGTTGTGGGTCCTGGGCGGGTTGTGCGATGCGCTGGACGGCGCGCTGGCCCGTCTTTCCGGAAAGGCCTCGCCGTCCGGGGCTTTCCTGGATTCCACCCTCGATCGTTACAGCGATGCGGCGATCCTCCTGGGCCTGGGGGCGGCATGGCAGCGGGCCGGCGTCGCCTGGGGAGGATGGATCGCTGGCGTGGCCCTGCTGGGCGCCCTGATGGTCAGCTACACCCGGGCGCGAGGAGAGGGCCTGGGGATCTCCCTCCGTGAGGGGCTTTTCACCCGATTGGAGCGCTTCCTCCTCATCCTGGTCGCGTTGCTCACCGGCTGGTATGGGCCGCTGCTGATCCTGTTCGCGATCCTCGCTCATCTCACGGCGCTTCAGCGCACCTGGCAGGCGCTACGGGCGCTGAGCCCCCTGGAGCCTCGTCAGCCATGATCTATGCGGAAGGGCTTCGTAAGGTCTTCGAAACAACCGTCGCGGTGGAGGAAGTCAACCTGGAGGTGCGGCCCGGCGAGATCGTCGCGCTGCTGGGCCCCAATGGGGCCGGGAAGACGACCACGGTCCGGATGCTCGCGGCGCTGCTGCGGCCCACCGCTGGCCGGGCCATCGTGGCCGGCTACGACACGATGGAATCCCCCCGGGAGGTCCGCCGCCGGGTGGGATGGCTGGGGGAGCTCCCGGGCCTCTATCTGCGGATGACCGGTGAGGAGTATTTGGCCTTCTTCGCCGATCTCTACGAGGTGCCGCGCCCGATTTTCCACCAGCGGCTGGAGGCCTGGCTGGATCGGCTGGGTCTTCGAGAGGCGCTGCGCCAGCGGATCGCCACGTATTCCAAGGGGATGCGGCAGAAGCTCGCCCTCCTGCGGGCTTTTCTCCATCAGCCCCCGGTGCTGCTGCTGGATGAGCCCACTTCGGCGATGGACCCGGAAAGCGCGCAGATCGCCCGGGAGATGATCCGCTCCTTTGCCGAGAGCGGCCACGCCGTCCTCCTGTGCACCCATAATCTCTACGAAGCCGAAGCTCTGGCGGACCGGATCGCGATCCTCCACCGGGGGCGGATCCGGGTGGAGGGAAGCCCTCAGGCCCTGCGGGAGCGTTTCATGGGACCGCCAGTCTATGAGCTCCGCCTGGCAGGACCGGTGGAGGAGGCATGGAGGGTGCTCCCCCCGGGCCTGCCCGTGGTGGCCCAGGGGCCGAACTGGATCCGTTATCGGGTTCAGGAGCCAGAAAGAGAGAACCCCCGGATTCTGGCTGCGGTGGTGGCCCGGGGGATCCCGGTGATCTCCCTGGCCGAAGTCCCTCGCCCTCTCGAGACGGTCTACCTGCAGATCTTGAGCGGGGGGCTCTCTGGGGACACCACCGCGTCATCAGCGGATGAGGGAGCCTGTGCGATCGGGAAGCATCGCCCATGTTCCGCAAGCGCCCCTTCCGCCCGCCTCCCCGCAGGGGCAATCCCCCACGAAGGAGAAGGACGGAGCGCTAAGGCCCGAACCGCCGGATGGGATCTCCAACGATGGATCCGGGGAACGTGGGGGGTTTTCCGGCGGGACGTGGTGGACATCCTGAGGGACTGGCGGCTGATGACCCCGCTGGCGCTTCTGCTGCTGATCTTCCCTTTGCTCTCCATGTTCTCCGCCGAGGCGGCCACCCGGTATGTGGCTCAGTTCGGCGCCCAGCTCATTGGCGAGCGGCTGTTGCCCTTTCTGGCTCTGGCGACCGGTTTCCTCCCGCTGACGGTCTGCCTGGTCATCCCCCTGGAGACCTTTGTGGGGGAGAAGGAGCGGCGGACCATGGAGCCGCTGCTGGCCGCTCCGCTAAGCGATCTGCAGCTCTACATCGGGAAGGGGTTGGCAGCCCTGGCGATCCCTACTGCCACCTCGCTCCTGGGGGTGACGATCTATCTCCTCATCTTGATCCTGCGGGGCGCCTGGGTTTTCGACCTTGCCACATGGCTGGCCCTCTATAGCATCCTGTTCCTGCATGCGGTGGTGATGGTTTCCGGAGCCATTGTGGTCTCCACCCAATCCAACAGCGTCCGGGGCGCCAACCTGCTGGCCAGCTTCATTATCCTTCCCATCTCCATGCTCCTGATTTTCGAATCCTCCCTGCTCTTCTGGGGAAGCTATCGAACGCTGGTGGTTGTCCTGTGCGTTCTGCTCATCTACGCGATCCTGCTGGTTCGAATGGGGATCGCCCTGTTCAACCGGGAGCAGCTGCTCAGCGCCGAGTTCGACACGCTGGATCTGGGGGGGATTTTGCGGGGCTTCTGGCAGGCGTTCTGGCGAGGGGACCCGGCTCAGCCGGTTTCCAGCCCGTGGGATCACATCCGGCAGCCGGTGCAGCGCTCCGCCGGGGCGCTGATCACGCTGGCGGCGCTGGGAGGGATGGGGTGGGGGATCGCATGGCTGGGGCTCCCTTCCCTCGGGCTTTCGCCGGACGAGATCCTTCGTCAGCTCCCATCGGTAGGCTCTCCCTCTCCACAGGTGCTGGAGCATGGGGCATGGTTTCCGTTCTCCCCGTGGTGGATCTTCCTCCATAACCTGCGGGCGCTGGTCATCAACACGCTGATCGGCGTGATCACCCTGGGGCTGTGGGTGGCCTTTTACCCGGTGGGGCTGATGGGGCTGATCGGGCTGCTCCTGCGAACCCTCTTCGCCCGCGATCCCCGTCTGGGGATCGCGGGCGTGCTGGCGCTCCTGCCCCATGGGGTTCTGGAGCTGCCCGCGGCGGGGCTGGTGCTGGCGGGGGCCCTGCGTCTGGGGCTGACGCCCCTCACGCCGCCCGGCTCGCGGAGCTTGCGGGATCGGCTGGTGCTGGCCTGGGCGGACTGGCTGAAGCTGCTGCTGATCGCGATCCCCCTTCTTTTTGCTGCCGCCTGGATCGAGGTGCACGTGACCCCGCGTCTTGTGCTCGGGTGGCTCGCCGGCCTGATCCGCTAAGCCTCGCCCGGCCATCGCCTCTCGGGTTCGCCCGGGAAGGCGCTCTCAGGGCGTCCAGAATCGGCCGAACCCCAGGGCCGCGGCGGCCATGGATCCGAAAAACAGCGCGGCGCTGAGCCCGAGCAGGATGAAATCGTGGCGGCGAAAGCGCAGCTCGGTCACCCATGTCCGTCGCCCCACCCCGAAGGCCCGCAGGTCCATCGCGTCGATGATGTCCTCCGCCGCCATCAGCGCGTGGAGGGTCACCGGCACCACCAGGGGAGCGAGCCGGCGGATCTGGGCCAGGGGGCCGCCGCGGATGTTCTCCAGCTCATAGCCCCGAGCCCGCTGGGCATCCATGGTTTGCATGGCGTCCCGTCCCAGGGTGGGGATGAAGCGGAAGGCCAGGTCCATGGCGTAAGCGATCTTATCCGGCAGACCCAGGCCCCGGAAGACCACGCCGTACTGGGAGGGATCCAGGGTGTAGGGGATCAGGATGGCCGCGGTGATCACCGTCCCCATCCGGCACATCTGGCTGAGGGCGAAGAAGAGGCGCTCCACCGTGATGGGAATAGCGGGGGTCCATCCGAACAGGGAGATGGGCAGGGTTAGGCGGGCCAGCAGCCGCTCCGTCTGATAGACCTCGAAGCCTCCACGGCCGGTCAGGAAAGTGATGAACACGAACACGAAGGCCACGAAGCCGGTGAACAGCCAGGCCCGACGGGTTTCCCGCCAAGTTAGCCGGTTCAGCCGGAAGTAGAGGAGGGCCAGGCCCCACAGGCCCGCCAGCACCCGCACGTCCCAGAAAAAGAGGGTGGAGAGCATCAACGAGAGGGCGGCGAGCAGACGAGCCCGCGGGTCGAAGGCCTCCAGGAAGCTGCCCCGCCGTCGATAGGGCCACGTCACCAGCACCGGGCCCTCCTCCTCCAGACGCGGAAACCTAGGCTCATGCCACCCCGGCGCCCCGGCCCAGCTGCTGCTGGAGGGCGTTATAGGCGCCCACCAGCAACGGGGTGAGGATGGCCGCGTGGAGGATGTTGGGCCCCGCCGCTGGCACGAACTCCCCCAGCAGGGCCACCGCCGGCGGGTAGCCGTTGATCCAGATGTCGGCGATGGCCGCGAAGCCGATGCCCACGATGTTGGCCACCGCGCCCCAGACGATGACCGAGGCCAGGGCGATGTTAGAGCCCAGGACGAACCGGAGGGCCACCACCAGAAGGGCTCCGATCAATGGCACCCAGCGCATCAATGGGCTGAGCGGCCCGCCGAAGAAAGGGCTCTTGACCTCCGTGGTCAACGCCCACAGGCTCAGGGCCACGCCCACAGCGGCCACGATCCCGGTGAGGAGGTTCAGCGCCCGCTCCCGTCCCAGGATCACGGGCAGGCCGGCCACCAGCCCGACGAGGCCGTTCCCGATGTCCCACGCCGGGAACACGCCCCAGCCCGTGAGGAAATCCCCCAGGATGTTTCCTACAGCACCGGTGAAGAAACCCACCGCGGGGCCGAACACGTAACCGAAGAAGACTGGGAAGACGATCGCAGGGCGCAGCGCCACCTGGCTCACCGAGGGAACCACGAAGACGGTGCCGTTGAATAAGTAGGAGAACACGCCGTAGAGGGCGGCCCCGATAGCCATATACACCACTTCGCGGGTGCCGATCTGCCACGCGGGGTGATCCGCCGTGGCGAAGTAAACGATATAGACCAGGACTGCGCCGATGGCCACCCAGAGGAGCCAGCCGAAGCCCTGAAGCCGTGCGCCGGACTCCCCGGTCATCCGGCTGGCCAGTCCCATCAGCAAGACCACCACGACTAGCAAAAGCAACCAGGTTAACGCCTTGCGCGCCATGGCTCCCTCCATCGGTAGGGATAGGATGTATGCGGCTCGGCTCTGACCCGGAAGACGAGATGGCCTCCCCTTCCTTAATAAATAGTCAGCAGGTGGGCGACAGCCCGATTTCCCCCCATCCCCTCTCTGAAACGGGGAGGGGAGATTTTAGGCTCCCCCTTCCCTCGTAGGGAAGGGGGCCGGGGGGTGAGGTCCAAGGATCCCCTCCCCGTGGTCCTTATTTTAGCTTGAAGGGGATGCGCTCGGCTTAAGCCAGAGGAGACGGCGGGTTCCCCTGAAGGAGCTCTGCCAGCCGCTCGGCCCGCTGGAATCGTCCGGTTCGAGGCAGATGCTGGCGGTTGGCCTCCAGCAGGGAGGTGGGAACCAGCCGTCCCCGCCGCATCACTTCGGGATCCGAGAAGACCGTCTCCGCAGGGCCGTCCGCAAGGAGCCGGCCTTCTGCCACGACCCAGACCCGGTTGGCGAACGAGAGCGCCAGATCCAGATCGTGGGTGATGAAGACCAGGGCGTCCACCGCCTGGGCTGGACCAAAGGCGATCTCGGCGATCGCATCCATCAATCGCATATATGCCCGGTAATCCTGCCCCGCCGTCGGCTCATCCATGACCAGGATCCGGCTGCGCATGCTGAGCACCGAGGCGATGGTCACCCGCTTCTGCTGGCCGAAACTCAATGCCCAGGGTGAGGAACGCGCCTGATCCAGCAGCCCCACCAGCTCCAGCGCCCATCGCACATTCGTTTCGATCTCCTGAGGGGGGTGACCCAGGTTGCGCGGCCCGAAGGCCACCTCCTCCCATACGGTGGGGGCGAAGAGCATCTGGCTGGGGCTCTGGAACACATACCCGATGGTGCGGGCAATCTCCGCCACCGTCTGCTCGCGCGTGGTTTTCTTCCCCACCCACACCCGACCCCGGCGGGGCTTCAGCAATCCCATCGCCAGTTTCAGCAAGGTGGTCTTGCCGGCCCCGTTGGGCCCCAGGATCGCCAGGCTGTCCCCTTTCCGGATTTCCGCGTGGATCTCATGCACAACATCCGGTCCGTCGCCGTAGCCAAAAGAGACGTTCTCGAAGACCACCAAGGGTGGAGCGGCGGGAGAGGCGGGCGGGATCTCCACCGCGGGCTTCTTATATCCGCGAACGGCCGGCCAGCGGCGCAACCAGACCGGAAAGGGAACCTTGACCGTTGTGGGATCCACACGTTCGAAGAATGCCTCCGGATCCCCATCGAAGGCCAGGCGTCCTTCCTCCAGGTAGAGCACCCGGTTCGGGTGGGCGTTCATCGCATCCTCCACCCGGTGCTCCACCAGCAGCACGGTATGGCCTTCCCGGTGAAGCTGACGGAAGAGGACCAGCGCGTCCTGAGCGCTCTGGGGATCCAGGGAGGCCAGGGGCTCATCCAGAAGGAGGATCCGAGGCGCCATGGCCAGGACGCCGGCGAGGGCCACGCGTTGCTTCTCTCCTCCGGAAAGCTGAAAGGTCGGTCGATCCCGCAGATGGGCGATCCCCAGGGCATGCAGGACCTCATCCACCCGCTCCAGGATCCGGGAGCGAGGCCAGCCCAGGTTCTCCAGCCCGAAGGCGACGTCATGGAGGACATCGGCGGCTACGATCTGGCGTTCCGGATCCTGAAGCAAAGTGCCCACCTGCTGGGAGAGCCGGGCCAGCGGCCATGTGCGAGGATCCAGCCCGCCGATCCGGATGGCCCCTTGAAGCTCCCCCTTGTAGCTTCGAGGGATCAGGCCGTTCAGCGCCCGCAGCAGGGTGCTCTTCCCGCACCCGCTGGGCCCGGCGATCAGGACCATTTCCCCCTCTTCGACCGAAAAGGAGATCCCCTGCACCGCCGGCCGGGGCCGCGCCGCATAGCGGAAGGTGAAATCGTGAACCTCCAGGATCGGAGCCATTCTGGGATGCTCCTGTGCCCGCGCTTCGTCCCCTTTGGATCCCCGATTCGGGCCTCACTGCACAGGCCCTCTGTTGCAGCAGATTTTAACACAACAGGTTGCGCGATCGGTTCCCCGGAGAAACCTCTGGAGTCATCTCCGGCCCCAAGAAAAGCATGGCCGGAGGAGTTGCCTGCTGGATGTTTCCTCATCATAATCGGGGTGGAAGCCGGACCCCTGAACGCTTCACCGGAAACAGGAGGCCCTTATGCGGCTGGCGCAGCGGATGTTCCGATTGGGCACGGAGACGGCCTTTGAGGTGCTGGCGCGGGCGAAGGCCCTGGAGGCCCAGGGCCGGGAGATCATCCATCTGGAAATCGGGGAGCCGGATTTCGACACCCCCGCTCACATCAAGGCCGCCGCCGTGCGGGCGCTGGACGAGGGGTATACTCACTACACTCCCGCGGCTGGGATCCCCGCCCTGCGGGAGGCCATCGCCGATTATATCCGTCGCACCCGGGGCATCCCGGTCGGGCCGGAGAACGTGGTGGTGGTCCCCGGGGGGAAGCCGATCATGTTCTTCGCCATCCTCGCCCTGGTGGAGGAGGGCGATGAGGTGATCTATCCCAATCCGGGTTTCCCCATCTATGAGTCCATGATCCGTTTTGTGGGGGGGCGGCCGGTGCCCCTGCGGCTGCGGATGGAGAACGAGTTCCGCGTCGATGTGGAGGAGCTGGCCCGCCTCATCACCCCCCGCACCCGCATGCTCATCCTGAACTCCCCGGCCAACCCCACGGGGGGCGTCCTCACCCGGGAGGACTTGGCGGCCATCGCGGAGCTGTGTCTGGAACACGATCTGGTGGTGCTTTCCGATGAGATCTACAGTCGCATCCTGTATGAGGGGGAGCACATCAGCATCGCCAGCTTCCCGGGGATGCGGGAGCGGACGATTATTCTGGATGGGTTCAGCAAGACGTATGCCATGACCGGATGGCGGCTGGGGTATGGGGTGATGCCCGAGCCCCTGGCGGAGGCCGTGACGCGGCTGATGATCAACTCCAACTCTTGCACCGCCGCCTTCACCCAGATCGCCGGGATCGCGGCGTTGACCGGCCCCCAGGACGAGGTCGACCGGATGGTGGCGGCTTTCCGGGAGCGGCGGGAGGTGATCGTGGAGGGGCTCAACCGCATCCCCGGCTTCCGCTGCCTCAAGCCGAAGGGCGCCTTCTACGCTTTCCCCAATATCGAGGGGACCGGGATGTCCTCCCGGGAGCTGGCCGCCTATCTGCTGGAGGAGGCCGGGGTCGCCGTGCTCTCGGGAACGGCCTTCGGAGAATATGGGGAGGGCTTCCTGCGCCTCTCCTTCGCCAACTCCGTGGAAAACATCCACAAAGCCCTGGAGCGCATCGAGAAAGCCATCCGCCGCCTCCCGGTGCGGGTGGCGGCTTCCTGAGCTCCAGCTTGGGGAATCCCCCTTCCTGGCCCACAGCGGGTGAGCGGGGCACCCCGGGTGTCCCGCTCACCGATATACGTTTTAACTGAAGCCCGTGAAACACCCGCTGCGAGATCCCCCAACCCGATCGAGCCAGACGATCGACTCCGGATTCTTCTCAGGAGAACGCCGCCTTCCGCCGCTACGGGGATATATGCGATCGGACGCCTGTCATCTTCCTTATGGCAGTGGAGAGAATTTCATCGAAAGGTAGCTCATCGGCGGTGGCTGGTCCCTCCCCTGCCCGAAGCATTCCCACAACCGTTAAGAATTTCCCACGTACCCCGACAAACCAGTAAGCGATTCCCGCAGGATCCCTGGCCTCGACACGCCGGCCTTTAAACCCAGCCAGAGCGCTTTCATGGATCACAGAGGTAGTGCGGGCCAAAGCGGAACGGGGGAATGCATCCCGCCACCGCTCATAAGCCGCTGTGGCCTCCTTCTCATCGCTGTATTGATAGACCAGATGGGCTACTGCCCGGGGGTGGGGGTAAGTATAAATGACAAAATACCCTCCAGCCATGTTTTCATAATCCGCAGGTAAACCCAGGAACTCCGCGCCTTCTTTTGCAAACTCGGGAGCGTTTTGGGCCTCTTCGCACTCAACTTCTTTACACAAAGGCAGATCCTCTGTATGAAGGACAAACTTCTCTAGGGGGACCGGTTTAGAAGATATAACAGTGGCTCGCATCGTCCAGGCTGTCAGCACAATGGCGACCAGGGCGAGGCCTTTAAACATTATACTATTTTTTCGCATTTTTTTACTCCTTATAAAAATCTTGGATATTTTCAAAAACCTTTAATTTGGTTGATTTAGTTAATCCAACATACAGCTGAATAATTACCTATATTTCGGCGATCGGGCTTAAAAGGATCTATCCACCAGCTGTATGGCACGCCGAGCTTGGATACTGGAGATTGTAGCCACCAGGTCCATTGATCAATACAGCCGTGGCTACTGGAGCATGTATCCGTATATCCCCCAGAGCCGTGATATTGCTGCTGGTGACAATACGGAAGAAGCCACACAGCCAGTTTGTGAGGTCTTCCGCCGCTCCACACATCTTCCCACTGATCCGCATAGACTCTGGCCCACCACAATGGCTGAGGCGTGGAATCCTTACCGGTTCCTGTCAAACCTCGATTGAATATCATGTTTGTATTGAAATGTAATATCTCTGTTGTCATATAAAAAGCCTAAAATTAAAATCACGTTCCTCATGGATTCATCCCCTGTATCAAGCTCTTGTTGGTCTTCCTGAATGGTGTTTCCTAGTTTATCGGGCATAACATTTCCTGTCAACTGTGGAAATCCCCAGGGATCAACCTGTGGAAATCCCCAGGGTCCTATGCGGAATCATCCATTCGTTTTGCTTTTTTCTCTGTTGTAGCTACGACATGTGGTGTGATCTCTAATTTCACTTCTGTATTCGTCCCGTAATGCCCAACTGGACCGCAATTTCCCTGCTGGTTCCATGGGCGACCAAATCTGGGCTCCCTATCTTCAGGTAGCCTTCACCGGGCCATCGCTTTCGAGCACCTCATGGACGCCGTGCGATCCCCGGGAGGTGATGGGGGAAGGTTTCACCGCTCGGTAGGGTCCGTCGCGAATGGCTCCAGCCCGAAGTCTTCCATGTGCCCGAAGAAAGAGGGGCCGTTGATCTGAAACCGGCTCGCGAAATCTTCCCAGGACATGTGGACCTGAGCCTGGAAGCTCGGATGGCGGTAGACCAGGGATCCGGTCACATCCACCAGGAACACCCGCGGGTCCTGCAGGATCCGTCGATAGGCCTCGGCTTCGTTTCCAAATGCTTCTGATTGCCCGCAACGGATTGCTCACAACGTCCTCCGGGGGGAGCTCGCGCTGGACCGCTCGTGGCAACCGCTCGTGGCATAGCCCGCCGATCCATCCCCTGCCTGACGCCGCTGGAAGCCCCCAGACGCTATGGCGATGGCATCAGCGCGAACAACCGCTCCAGCAGCGCCCGACGCTCCTCCGGGGTCATCGGGCGCGGACGGGCGAGATCCTCCAGGAAGGCCGTCCGCAACACCACCCCCAGATATCGCCCCTCGTAGAACACATGCCAGTCGATGAAGGTCTGGCGGACCCCGATGGGATCTACCTGGTCGAAGAACAGGTTCCCCAGCCCGTAGTGGATGAACCATCCCCGCCCCACTTCGAAGGTCTGGGCGTGATGCCCCTGGCTCCCGCTGACGATCACCGCCCCCAGATCCCGCCAGAACCGGAAGTCCTGGACCTGCTGAGGGGTCGGGGCGTAGTCGTAGAACTCCCAGTATTGGAGGGTGACGATGGGGAGCCATCCCTCCGCCCGCAAGCGGCGAACCGTCTCCTCCAGCTCCGGGAGGCACGGCGCCGCGCCAGGCTCCGTCGGGGTGGCCCAGTCGTAGTCCGGCCCCACCGGATTGCACCCGATGAAGGCCAGGCGGTTCCCGTGGTGCTCCACCCGCAGGGGTTGCAGTGCCTCCTCCAGATTCCGCCCGCCTCCGTAATAGCGCATCCCCATGCGCCGATAGAGCGCCAGCGTCGCCCGAAGCGGCTCCCGCCCGTAATCATTGAGATGGTTCCCGGTTAATTCCACAATGTCCGTGCCGATGTAGGTCAACAGCTCCACGTAACGGGGATCGCTGCAGAACACCACCCCGCTCCGTGGCCGCGAAGGCGGACACGCTTCCCAGAACGAGACCTCGTTGCTGATGTGGGTGAGATCGGCCCCTTGCAGCCATGGAGCGATGTCCCGCGCGGGGAACAGGACCCCGTAACGCTCCATCTGAACCGCCGTGCCCCGCACCAGGGCGGTGACCCCTGTCATCGCCAGGATCGTCATCCGACCCTCATCCCGGTTCGTGAGCTCGCCCACCGCCCGCTGGAGTTCCACCACCGGGAACCCTGGGGGAATCGCCTCCACACCGAACCCCACGGCCAGCGGATACCGCCGGGGATCCAGGCCGCGCTCCATCGGGGAGAGGCCGTCCACCGCGATCACCTTCAGCCGGGGCTCCAGGCGGTGGAAGGGGACCAGGGCCCAGGCCGGGCGCATCGCCCACAGGCGATCCACCAGCTCCTCCTCTGACACGGGACGCACGACGCCCGGGTCAGGTGGACCCCAGAGGACGGAGAAGAGCTGGATGGTCTCGGTCGCGGCCAGGATGGGGCCTGGAAGGGTGTCCTGTCCCTGCCAGCGGGCCCGAAGGGCGTGAAGGGAGACCTCATCGGTCGCTGTGGGGAAAGGCGCCGTCAGCGCGTAAATCCACATCCCCAGGCGCAACGGCGCGTGGGCCGCAACGGGAGCGATCCGGGCGATCCCCCCCTCTCCCACTAGGGACCAGCGGGGATCCCCCTTCAGCCGTCGCCGGATCTCTTCACGAACCTCTGTCGGAAGCGCAGGGTGCAACCCGATCGGCCAGATGGAGGGCGTGGGGGTCGGGGCCGGCGTGGGCGTTGAAGTCGGCGTCGGCGTGGCCGGGGGGGAGAATGGCGGAACGATGGCGGCGCACCCGGTCAGGCAGAGCGCCAGGGCCGCGATCGCCAGCCGTCGGATTCTCGCCCGGTCGCGCATCGAAGAACTCCCGCTCCTGAAGGGTTAAGAGGGAAGTGGCGGATCGCCAGGCCCCTCGCTCCTGCGGGGCGCGCCTCCGGTGCGCCTGCCCGCCTCGAAAGGGGAGCTCAAGGTGATTTTACCAGCCGGATCGGCACTTCCCGCACGGCTCCGTCCGTGATCCGGAAAGCCCGCAGGCGCCATTCCCCCTGGACCGGGGCGGCGATCACATAAACCGCTTCCGGATAATAGGCCTCCGCCACATCCGTGGCCGAGGGGACGGGAGGGCCATGGGGGTGGGAATGATAGATCCCCACCAGCTCCCATCCCCGTTCCTCCAGCTCATGGATCACGCGAATGAGATCGTCCGGGTGGACCCGATAGCGGACCGGGCTGGCCAGCTCGTTCCGCGTGGGGTAGACGGCCAGCACCCGTCGGCCGATCCCCCCCAGAAGCCCGCAGGCCTCCAGCGGCCATTCGGCCTGGACGTGGGTGAGGATCCGCTGGGCGCTCTCCACAGTCAGATCGAGGGATTCCGCTTCCGGATCCAGATCGCCCATGTCCCCTCCCCAATCGGCTCGACCTTCAGGACCTCATCCCCCTGCAGGGTCACACTGCGAGGGACATTGCGGGTGGCCGGCTCGTAATCGACCAGCACCCGGAGCACCTGACCTACCTCCATCTCTTCCAGAGCCAGGCGGGTCTTCACGTACGTGTAAGGGCAGACCTCGCCCCGAAGGTCCAGCTCCCGCTGGGGGTTTGGCGCTCCGTTTTTATGTTCTCGAGCCATCGCTGCTTCCTCGTCTACAGGAGTCCGCCTCCGAACATGCCTGAGCCGGAGCTTGCGTCCTCTGGCTGGAGCTGGCGCCTTGTGCTATCCTGAGCGCATGGAAGCCTCCAGTCTGGCGCAGGCGATGTGTATTGTCCTTTGCCCGGACGAGGGTGTCAACCGATAACGGGCAATTCCCTCTCCCGTGGCCTGGGAGCTTAAGGCGATGAACGGGGGGGGAGCCCCCTCACGGATCCTGTCCGCTGTCTGGATTCCCGGATGTAAAGGCAACGAAACTCCCGGGGGATTCGGTATTTATAGAGCGAGACCTGACAGGGAGACGGATTCATCCTGGATCACTGGATCATGGGATGGGCCGCGCGATGAGCCGCTATCGCTTTCTTACGTTCGATTGTTACGGCACGCTGATCGACTGGCGGACGGGGATCGCCGAACATCTGGGAGATATCCTGCGCCGGCATGGGGTGGATCCCGCGCCCGAGGAGCTCCTTCAGGTCTATGTGGAGGAAGAACATCGCCTGGAGTCCGGCCCCTACCGGCGGTATCGGGAGATCCTGGCCGAGAGCGCCCGAGCGGTGGCATCCCGTTTCGATGTTCGGATTTCCGATGAAGAGGCCCGGGCGTTCGCGGATTCCCTGCCGGACTGGCCTCCCTTCCCGGATACGGTGGATGGCCTCAAAGCCTTTGGCGTGATGGGCTTCCGGCGGGTGATTCTCTCCAATGTGGATCGCGACCTGCTGGCGAAGACCATCCGGCGCCATGGCCTGGAGGTCGATGGAGCGATCACAGCGGAGGACACCCGTACTTATAAACCGAATCCCCGCCACTGGCTGGCGTTCTGTTCCCGCTATGCTGTCCGGCGGGAGGAGGTGTTGCACATCGCCCAGAGTCTCCTGCACGATATCCACCCAGCCATCCGCCTCCAGCTGGATTGCGTCTGGCTGAACCGGTATCGGGAGCCGATCCCGGAGGGTGTGCGGCCCACCCAGATGTTTTACGATCTGGATGCACTGGTGGGGTGGCTGCTGACCTCTTAAAGGGTGTCCGACAGTTCGACAAGACTTCCGACCCGGGGAGGGATCGGGATGAACCTGCACCGAATCGCCGCGGTGATCGATAAGGAGATCCATGACGCCTTACGGAATCGTTACATCGTGATGTTGATGATCCTGCTCCCCATCCTCTTCGCGGCTATTCCCATCCTCAGCCTGATCAGCATCCGCCAGATCCCGCCCTCCCGGGCGTCTTCGGGGGAGCTGCCCCCTGCGCTGGCCCGCCGGCTGGCCGGGCTGCCGCCTCAGGCCCAGCTGGAAGTCCTCCTGGCCTCCCAGTTCATGGTGCTCTTCTGGATCGCCCCGCTGGCGATCCCGATGACCATCGCGACCTACAGCGTGGTGGGGGAGAAGCGGGAGAAGGCCCTGGAGCCGTTGTTGGCTACACCGGTGACCACCGGGGAGCTGCTCGCCGGGAAGGCCCTCGCTGCCGCATGCCCAGGGATCGCCTTAAGCTGGGCAGCCTATCTGCTCACCGTGGCGGCCGCCCATGGGATCCGCCTCTCTCCGCCTGCCCGGGAAACCCTGTGGGGCCCCGTGGCCTGGATCCAGATCTTCGGGCTGGGCCCTCTGATCACCATGCTGGCCACCCTCACCGGCCTGATGGTCTCCTCCCGGGTGAACGATCCCCGCCTGGCGGAGCAGATCGGCATGGTGGTGATCCTCCCCCTGATCGGGCTCATCCTGGCCCAGAGCTTCGGGATCCTCTGGCTGAGCGGCCCTCTCCTCGGCATCATCGCCCTCTTCCTGGTGGGGGCGGATGCCCTTCTAACCGCTCTGGCGATCACGGTGTTCGAGCGGGAGACGATTTTGACCCGGTGGCGATAGCGGAGATCGGGGGCGCGTGCCGTCGGATCTCCCCGGGATGTTTCACGTGAAACATCCCCGTCAGGGCCAGAAACCGTGGGGCTCGCCGTCCAGCTGGAGATCCTCCAGCCGGGGCTTCCGGAGGGTTTCGAAGCGGCGCTGGCATTCTTCCATCGTATCGCCCCCCAGCTTCTCCAGCAGGGCATCGGCCAGGACGAAGGCCATCATGGCCTCGACGATGGGGCAGGCTCGGGGGACGGGGCAGAAGTCCGAGCGCTCGTAGCGGGTCTCTGTCGGCTCGCCGGTTCGAAGATCTACGGAAGGCTGGGGGGTGAGGGTCGTCGCAATGGGTTTCAAGGCCACCCGGACCACAATAGGGGCCCCATTGGAGATCCCGCCCTCGATCCCGCCCGCCCGATTGGTGCGCCGGACCAGGGCCTCGCCTTCCCGGAAGATCCCATCCTGTGCCTCGGTGCCCCGGCGGCTGGCGAGGGTGAACCCTTCCCCGATCTCCACGCCTTTGACGGCTGGGATGCTCCCCAGGGCCATCATCAGCCGGGCGTTCAGCCGCCGATCCCAGTGCACATGGGAGCCCAGGCCAGGGGGCACCCCCAGGGCCACCCCTTCGATCACCCCGCCCAGGGTGTCCTTCTCCCGGATCACCTGCTCGATGGCGGCCTGCATGCGGGCCGAGGCTTCCGGATCCGGGCACCGGACCGGATCCGCTTCGGCCCGCTCCAGACGAAGGGGATAGGGGAGATCCTCGGGAAGCATGGCGCGGACCGGCCCGATTTGCACGACGTAGCTTCCGATGGTAATGCCGAAGGCCCGCAGGAACTGCTTGCACAGCGCCCCGATCGCCACCCGGGCGGCGGTTTCCCGCGCGGAGGCCCGCTCCAGGCCGGGCCGGAGATCCCGGTAGCCGTATTTCAACGCCCCGGCCAGGTCCACATGGCCGGGCCGGGGCACCGTCATGGGCTCGACCGCCCGCCCCCGCCATTTGATGTGATCCCGGTTTTCGATCAGGAAGGCCACCGGGGCTCCCGTTGTGACGCCTTCCAGGACCCCGCTCAGGATCACCGCCTGATCCGCTTCGATCTTCATCCGGGGACCTGACCCCAGGCCCTGCTGGCGCCGGGCCAGCTCCCGGTTCACCGCCTCCAGGTCTACGGGAAGCCCTGCCGGAAGGCCTTCCAGGATGGCGACGAGCGCCGGGCCATGGGATTCTCCAGCGGTCAGAAATCGCAACGGCATCGCAGAACTTTACCCCTTCGCGACGCGAAGCACTCCCAGAAGGAGCGTCATGCCGTCGATGGTCGCCCGTTCGATCGCCTCCACGGAGGGAGGCGGGGTCATGGCCAGGAGTTGCTCGGAGAGGGTCTCCGCCTGAATATAAGCAGCGTGAGCGGCGATGGCCTCCGCCAGCCCAGGATCCGCCTGATAGTAGGTCACGATGCGGTCCGCCACATCGAAATCCGCCCGCTTGCGCAGCTCCTGGATCCGCCGCACCACCTCCCGGGCCAGGCCCTCCTTGCGCAGCTCGTCGGTGAGCTCCGTCCACACCGCCGCCACATAGTCGTTTTCCTCCACGAAGACCCACCCGGGTTTCGGCCGGTAGCGGATCTCCACATCCTCCGGACCAACCTCCACGATCTCCCCATCCACCTGCACGGCGACCGTCTCCCCCCGGCGCAGCGCCCGGATGATCGCCGAGGCGGGAAGCCCATGCAGGGCCTCCCGGACCAGAGGGAGCCGGGCCCCCAGGCGCGGCCCCAGCCGGTCCGGCCGGAGATGGAGCTCCGGATCCGCGACCTCGGTGAGCTCCTGGATGAACGTCAGACGCTTGATGTTCAACTCATCCAGGAGGATATCCGCGAGGCGTCGGACCGCTTCTTCCTCCTCCGGGCTGCGCACCCGGAAGGCGATCTGGGCCAGCGGCTGGCGGACGCGGATCCGGGCGGCGTTCCGGGCAGCCAGGCCCAGGCTGGCCAGCCGCATGGCGAGGCGCATCTCCTCCCGCAGCCGCTCATCGATCCGCGCGGGATCGGGCTCCGGCCAGCGGGAGAGATGGACGCTCTCCGGAGCCTCCGGGTCGACCCGGGCCACCAGGTTGCGGTAAAGGGCCTCGGCCGTGAAGGGAATGAAGGGGGCCAACAGGTGGCTCAGGGTCACCAGGCACTCATACAACGTATGATACACGGCCGCCTTGTCCGCGTCGTTCTCGTTCTTCCAGAACCGGCGCCGGCTGCGGCGCACATACCAGTTCGACAGATCGTCCACAAAGGCGGCGATCCGCCGCCCGGCGGTCGTCGGATCGTAACCCTCCAGCGCCTCCGTGACCTCATGGATCAGCGCGTGAAGCTCCGCCAGGACCCAGCGGTCCAGCGGCGGGCGCTCCGCCACCGGAGGCGCCGGGACCGTCCGGGGATCGAAGCCGTCCAGCCGGGCGTAGGTGACGAAAAACCGATAGGTGTTCCAGAGGGTCAGGAGGAAGGTGCGCACCACATCCCCGACCAGGCTCACCGAGATGCGCCGCTCCTGGCCTGGGGGAGAGACGGTATAGAAATACCAGCGAAGGGCATCGGCCCCGTGGACGTGGATGACTTCCCAGGGATCCACCACGTTGCCCCGGGATTTGGACATCTTCTGGCCCTTCTCATCCAGGACCAGCCCCAGGGAGATCACGTTCTTGAAGGCCACCGAATCGAAGAGCAGCGTGGCGATGGCGTGCAGGGAATAGAACCAGCCCCTCGTCTGGTCCACCCCTTCGCAGATGAAGTCCGCCGGGAACTGCTCCCGGAAGATCTCCTGGTTCTCGAAGGGATAATGCCACTGGGCCACCGGCATCGCCCCGGAATCGAACCAGACGTCGATGACCTCCGGCACCCGCTGCATCCAGTCCCCGCATCGTTCACAGCGATAGCGGACCTCGTCCACATATGGCTTGTGTGGATCCCAGGGGTCTGGCCATCGGAGGCCTGCGGCTTCCACTTTCTGTCGCAGCTCGGCGTAGGATCCGATGCACTCCCGGTGGCCACAGCGCCCACACTCCCAGATGGGCAGCGGGATCCCCCAGTAGCGCTCCCGGCTGAGGGCCCAGTCCACGTTGTTCTCCAGCCAGTTGCCGAAGCGCCCCTCCCCGATCTGCGGGGGATACCAGCGGATGGTTCGATTGAGCGCCACCAGCCGGTCCTTGAAGCGGGTGGTTTCAATAAACCAGGAGGCGCGGGCGTAATAAAGGAGCGGGGTTCCGCAACGCCAGCAGAACGGATAGGTATGTAAATACGTACCGGCGAAATACAACAGCCCACGCCGCCGGAGATCCTCGATGATCAGGGGATCCGCGTCCTTTACGAACATCCCCCGCCATGGCGTCACCTCGTCCACAAAGCGCCCCCGCGGATCCACCGTCACCAGGATCGGGAGGTCATGTTCCCGGCCGAGCTGCATATCTTCCGCGCCGAAGGCGGGGGCGATGTGCACAATGCCGGTCCCCTCGTCCAGGCTGACAAAGGGCGCGGGGACCACATAATGGGCTTCCTTTTCCAGGGGCAGGAACGAGTAGAGGGGGCGATATCGCAGCCCAGCCAGCTCCCGCCCGGGCATCCGGGCCACCACCCGGTATTCCCCTTTCAGCGCCTTCTCCAGAAGGGCCTCCGCCAGGATCAGGCGCTCCCTCGTTCCATCGAGTTCCTGTTCCACCATCACGTAGGTGGCCTCGGGATGGACCGCCAGGGCGGCGTTCCCGGGCAGTGTCCAGGGCGTGGTGGTCCAGACCAGAAAGTAGGTTCCTTCCTCATCCCGGAGAGGGAACTTCACATATACCGAGGGATCCTCGGTGTCCTCCCGGTAGCCCAGGGCCACCTCGTGATCGGAGAGGGGCGTGCCACAGCGAGGGCAGTAAGGGACCACTTTATAGCTCTGATAGAGCAAGCCCCGATCCCAGAACTGGCGCAGGATCCACCAGACGGACTCGATGTATTCGTTGCTCAGGGTGATATAAGCGTTCTGCAGGTCGATCCAGAACGCGATCCGCTCGGTAAGGGTTTCCCACTCCTTTACATAGCGGAACACGCTCTCCCGACAGCGGCGGTTGAACTCCGCGACCCCGTAGCGCTCGATATCCGCTTTCGAGGTGAACCCCAGCTCCTTCTCCACCTCCAGCTCCACCGGGAGCCCGTGGGTATCCCATCCGCCCCGCCGGAGGCAGTAATATCCGCGCATCGTCTTATAACGGGGGAACAGATCCTTGAACGCGCGGGCCAGGACGTGATGGATGCCGGGCAGGCCGTTGGCCGTCGGGGGCCCCTCATAGAACACATAGCGGGGCCCCCCTTTTGTCTGCTCCATGGAACGCTCAAAGATCCGGCGCTCTTTCCAGAACCTCAAGATCTCTTCTTCCAGTTGGGGGAAATGGACCCGTGCCGGAACCGGTTCGAACATGATCGCCTCCTGATCCGTTCTCGAACTTCGCCTCCGCTTGCGGATGAGGGTTCACTGGAAGAGGCCAGCGGCGTAACCTCTATCCCTCTGAGAGTTCGATCTCCATCCGTTTATTGCTCCGCCCCTTGCTCTTGTAATCCACTACGCGGATCCGGCCGACTTCCCGGGTGTTCGCCACGTGCGTGCCACCGTCGGCCTGAAGATCCAGCCCCTCGATCTCCACCACCCGGACCACCCGGATGTCTGGCGGGAGGAGGTTGACTTTGGTGCGGATCAAATCGGGGTGGCGATCGGCCTCCTCGCGGGGGAGGAAGTGGACCCGCACCGGGCGGGCGGCTGCCACCTCCGCGTTGATTTTCTCCTCGATCTCCCGCACCAGCTCCCCCCGCAGGGTCTCCAGCTCGAAATCCATGCGCCCGCGCAGGGGCTCCATGTTCCCTCCGGTCACCTTGGCCCCATAGTCCCGCCAGACCACCCCACACAGGATATGAAGGGCGGTGTGGGTGCGCATCAGGGCGTAGCGGCGCTCCCAGTCGATCTCCCCCTGCACCCGCTGTCCTGGCGCGGGAGGCTCTCCCTCCACCTCATGCCAGACCAGCGGCCCCTGGCGGCGAACGGCCATCACCCGCCACGTGCGCGCGCCATCGGTGAGCCATCCCAGGTCGTGGGGTTGACCCCCACCGCCGGGGTAGAAAGCCGTCCGGTCCAGGGCCACCGCTCGCCCTTCCACAGCCACTACCGTCGCCTCAAAGCTCCGCCGGTAGGCATCGGTCTGATACAGCAGTTCGGTCTCCATGATCGATGCTCCCTCCATAGGGGCGCGATAACCAGATTGGCAGGCGTCCGGCTAAAAAAATCGGCCCTCGCCCCATAGGGACGAGAGCCGATCGCTCCCGCGGTACCACCCTGCTTCCCGGTTCCACCGGGCCACTCCTGACGGGGACAGGAACCCTGCGGCGGCTCCGAACCTGGGGTGAGCGTTCGCACCGCCTCTTCCGATCCCCGCGCCCTGGATAACGGGAGGGCGAGCCCCGGGTGAGCCTACTGGCCCGTTCCGAAGGGGCGTTCGGTCACCGGCTCGGGAGGGATCTTCAGCCCGACGTCGGCGTCCGGCTTCCACCATACCCGGACTCGCTGGGCGCGACGGCTCGGGCCTACTCGTCTCCGTCATCGCCGTTTCCGGGGATTCGGTTTTGAGCCCCCATCCGCTCTTCTTATAAAACTATAGCGGAACCCCTTTGAAGTGTCAATGAGCGAGTTGTAAACCAGTGGGGCTGAAGGTGAAACCGCGAAGCCCCTTGCTCCGGCCGGCTTGGACGCATCCCCTGGGTTACTCCGTCTTGCTGAACAGCCACACCGCCGGGATCAGGAACAGCATCCAGAAGGCGACCAGGGCGATCAGGTTGATTTCCAGCGGGTGAAGGATCAACGCGTGGAGGATCGGCTCCGGGATCATCCCGCGCAACACGGTCTGGCGCATGGCGTCTACCCCGTAGGTCACCGGATCGACCCGGGCCAGCCATTCCATCCAGAGGGGAACCTCCCGGAGCGGGAAGAACGCCCCGCTCACGAAGAACATAGGCATCAGCAGGAAGTTCATCATCATATGGAAGCCTTCCATCGACCGCATGCGGGCGGCGATGAGGATCCCGAAAGAGGTCATGGTCGCCGCCATCAGGATCATCATCACGATCAGGGTGAGGATCTGGGGAACCGTGAATCGCACGCCCACCAGGGGGGCCAGGATCATGATCAGAAGCCCCTGGATCAGCGCGGTGGTGCTGCCTCCTGCCACCTTCCCAAGGGCGACCGCTGCGCGCGAGACAGGGGCCACCAGCACCTCCTTCAGAAAGCCGAACTCGCGGTCCCACACGATGGAAACGGCGGAGAAGACCGCCGTGAAGAGCACCGCCATGCTCAGGATCCCCGGGAACAGGAAGGTGCGGAAATCCACCCCGCCCATCCCGGCCGCCACTGCCGGAGCCAGCCCGTTCCCAAACACCACCAGGAAGAGCAGGGGCTGGCCCAGGGAGCTGAAGATCCGGGCGCGATCCCGAAGGAAACGCAGCAGATCTCGATACCAGATCGTGTAAACCGTTTTCAGGAAGGCCATGTGGCTTACCTCCGCCTCCAGAGTCGCTGGCTCAGACGCATCATGTCCAGGGGTGAGGCCTCTTCATCCCGGATGGCGCGGCCGGTCAGTTTGATGAACACATCCTCCAGGCTGGGCCGCCGCAGGCTGATGCTGTGAACGGTCAGCGGGGGCTCCCGGCCGTTCTGCAGGACCCCCAGCAGTCGGGGGATGAGCTGATCGCCTCGTGCGGCTTCGATGAGCAGCCCTTCTTCGGTCCGGCGGGGCTCCAGCGCCAGCGCCTCCCGCAACCGCTCGGCCGCGCGGGCATCGTCGCTGGTTCGCATCAGGATCACATCTCCGCCGATCATGGCTTTCAGGTTATCCGGGGTGTCCAGGGCGATGATGCGCCCGTGGTCGATGATGGCGATGCGATCCGCCCGCTCCGCTTCGTCCATATAATGCGTGGTGAAGAAGACCGTGGTCCCCTCGGTATCGCGCAGGCGGAGAATGTAATCCCAAATGTGACGCCGCGTCTGAGGATCCAGCCCCAGCGTGGGTTCGTCCAGGAAAAGGACCTTGGGTTGATGGAGCAGGCCGCGGGCGAGCTCCAGCCGGCGCTTCATCCCCCCGGAGAAGGTGCGCACTTCCTGGTGGGCGTGATCCAGGAGATCCACCAGCTCCAGCAGGCGCTTCGCCCGTTCCTCGAAGGCCCGACGGGGGACATCATACAGCCGGGCGTGAAACTGGAGGTTCTGCCACGCCGTCAGCCGATCATCCAGGCTGGGATCCTGGAACACCAGCCCGATGCGCCGGCGCACTTCATGGGGCTCCTTCACGATATCATGGCCCCCCACCCGGGCTTTGCCGGATGTTGGCCGCAGCAGCGTGCAGAGCATATTGATGGTGGTAGACTTGCCGGCCCCGTTGGGGCCCAGGAAGGCAAAGAGCTCTCCTTCTCGCACCGTAAAAGAAACCTCTCGAACGGCCACGAAGTCGCCGAACCGCCGGGTCAGGCGCTCCGCCTCAATGGCGTTCATGCTTTCCTCCTCCTGATCCGTAGTTCCTCTGAGAAGCAAGAGCGATCGTCGTGAATGGTTGAGCGCAGGCCGCCTCCAGCGGCTCGCACCCCCTGAAAGCTCCGCCGGAGATGGAGGAATGCCCGGACATCGATCACCCGGTCGAAGGAGGCCCCGGGCCGCTCCCCAGCGTTCGCTGCAGGAGATCCATCGCCTGGGCCAGGATCGCGCGTTCCTCCGGGCTGAGGGTGGCCAGCCGTCGCCCCAGACGGACGGCCGCTCGCAGCTGAAGCCGGCGCAGCGCCTTTCGCCCCTTTGGCGTGAGCCGGATCCATACCCGCCGTCGGTCTGTGGGATCCCGTTCCACATCCACCCAGCCCTGAGCGGCGAGGGAGCGAACCGCCCGCGAGACCGTGGAGGGACGAACAGACTGCGCACGGGCCAGCTCCGTCAGGGTATACGGACGCTGAGCCAGCATCCCCAGCAGCCGATAGGATTGCGCTGGGAAGCTTTCCGGATGATCCCCTTTCACCTCTGCCCAGATCTTTCGCATCACCAGGTGAAGGGTCTCCAGGATCCGACGGGCCAGGACACGTTCAGGGATCAAGCCCCGGGCCTCCCCAGATTTTTGCGCATGCTAAAATTTAGCGTTGCGAATTATATTCGACTTCCCCGGTCGTGTCAAAAAGGAGCCGGCCGCATGGTTTCCATGGCGCCTCACCGGCAGGTCGGGGATCCGCCTCTCCTTTTTCGATCCCGCCCCAACGAATGGATTAGAAAACGGATAAATTAGTCCAAAAAGCGCTTCAAGTGGGCGTCCTGTTTTGACAATTTGGGTTAATTGGATCATTAATAAAGAGGGGTTCGGAACAGGCATCCTGACGGCATGGGGAGGCCATGATGGCTCGTGTTCCGAAGTGGGGTAGGGCGTTGGGGATCATCGGACTGTTTCTGGCCGCGTGCGCATCGGCTGGCCCGGCCGGCCCGGCGCGCGTTACATTAAAGATGGATGGAGGAATACCGTTTCGATCCTTCCACGATCCGGGTGAAGGCCGGCCAGGAGATTCGCCTCACCCTGGTCAACCAGGGGAAGGAGACCCACGAGCTGATGATCGGCCGGGAGCTGATGACCCGGGCGGGCCGACCGGTCGGCTTTCATCAGGACTTCTTCGATGGGGTCGTGGTGAAAGCGGAGCGGGGAGGGAAAGCCATTGATATTCGGGAGTTGATGGAAGAGGAGGAGGAAATGCACGGCTTCATGGTGGCCCTAAAGCCGGGCAGCGAGCCAGTCACCCTCATCTTCACGGTCCCGGCGGACAAAGCGGGGGAGTGGCAGATCGGCTGTTTCGAGAACGACGGTGCCCACTGGGACCTGGGAATGCAGGGGAGGTGGGTGGTCCAGCCATGATCCTGGATCCGGGATAAGGGGCAAGGACCTGAGGATGAGGGGTCTTTGCATGGGGAGAAGCGCTGCTCCTCAGGGGAAACTCCGTCGCGTCCCTGTCGCCCGATTCGTATCGGGGTGAGCGGCCTTGACAGTTCGAGTAAAACTCTTCATCATTTCATGCGATTTAGTGCGAACAGGGATCCACAGTAGGCGTTATGTCCCTTTGCGCGGGGGCTAAGAGGAGGAAGAGGCAAAAGCGTGGGGCGGGCCGCTGGGGTGCCTGCCCTATGTCTCATGCTTTGATCGCTGAGGGAGGAGCGCGCAAAGCCAACACGGGAGGCATCTGGATGGCGCGAACCGGCGGTGCGATCCGCGGATGGGCCCGGGGGGGCGAAGCAGGGCTGGTGATCCTGAGCGCTGGGCTTGCGGGGTGTTCTGCTCAGAGCCCGGCGATCCTGGCTCCTGTATCCCCCAAGGGCCGGGCGGAGGCGGAGCTGTTCTGGTTCATCCTGGCGATTACGGCCTTTGTCTTTGTGGTGGTGGAGGCGTTGTTGCTCTACGCGGTCATCCGTTTCCGGGCCCGGGATCCGCAGGCCATTCCCCCCCAGATCCACGGGAACCGGGCCCTCGAGGTCTCATGGACCACGGTGACCGCCCTGGGCCTGGCGGTGATTTTCGCCATGACCTGGCGGACGATGGCCGCGACCTCCACGCCGCCGGCGGAGGCGATTCCGGTGAAGGTCATCGGCCATCAATGGTGGTGGGAGTTTCAATATCCGACTCTGGGGATCACCACGGCCAACGAGCTGGTGATCCCCGTGGGCCGGCCGATCCGGCTCACCGTTACCGCGGCGGACGTCATTCATAGCTTCTGGGTTCCTCAGCTGGGCGGCAAAATGGATGCCATCCCCGGGCGGGAAAATCTCCTGTGGTTGCAGGCGGATGTGGAGGGGACGTATTACGGGCAGTGCGCAGAGTTATGCGGCGCCTCCCATGCGAACATGCGCCTGCGGGTCCGGGTGGTATCGGACTCCGAGTTCCAGCGATGGGTGGAAGCTCAGCGGGCGCCCGCGGCGCAGCCCGTGGAGCCCCTCGCGCAGAAAGGATATCAGGTGTTCATGAGCAAGGCCTGCGTGGGCTGTCATACCATTGACGGCACGCCGGCTCGGGGAAAGGTGGGACCGAACCTCACTCATGTGGGGAGCCGGACGACGATTGCGGCGGGCCTGCTGGAGAACACCCCGGAGAACCTGGCCCGCTGGCTGGATAATCCCCCGGCGGTCAAGCCGGGCTCGCTGATGCCCCGCCTGGGCCTGACCCCGGAGGAGATCCAGGCTCTGGTGGCTTATCTTTCTTCCCTGAAATGAAGGGAGGCAGCGATGGCCGGTTCGGCGGTGGCATGGCCCCGCGTGTATGAGGAGCGGGGGCTTCTCTCCTGGTTGACCACGGTCGACCACAAGCGGATCGGCATCCTGTATATCCTGGGCGCCGGGTTCTTCGCTCTGATCGGTGGCCTGGAGGCCCTGCTCATCCGGACGCAACTGGCGGTCCCCAACAATCGGGTGCTGGTGGGGGAGGCCTACAACCAGGTTCTGACCATGCACGGCACCACCATGATCTTCCTGGTGGTGATGCCGGTGCTGGCGGGGCTGGGGAACTACGTCGTCCCTCTGATGATCGGGGCCCGGGACATGGCCTATCCTCGCCTGAATGCCTTCGGGGTTTGGATGTTCCTGCTGGGCGGGCTCTTCCTGAACCTGAGCTTCCTGCTGGGTGGGGCGCCCGACGCGGGATGGTTCGGCTATGCGCCGTTGACGGCGAAAACCTTCTCCAAAGGCACCGGCATCGACTTCTGGATCCTGGGCCTGCAGCTGCTGGGGATCTCCTCCATCACCTCCTCGATCAACTTCGTGTCCACCATCCTGCTGTTGCGGGCGCCCGGTCTCACCCTGAACCGGCTGCCGCTTTTCGCCTGGACCACGCTGGTGACCGCCTTCCTCATTCTCTTTGCGATGCCCAGCATCTCGGCGGCCCTGTTCCTCCTGTTCCTGGACCGCCATCTGGGGACGCATTTCTTCAACCCGGCGGCGGGCGGGGATCCGCTGCTCTGGCAGCATCTCTTCTGGTTCTTCGGCCACCCGGAGGTCTACATCATGATCCTGCCCGCGATGGGGATTGTCTCAGAGGTGCTGCCGGTCTTCTCTCGCAAGCCCATCTTCGGCTACACGGCGGTGGCCTACTCCAGCGTAGCCATCGGCTTCATCGGGTTCACGGTCTGGGCGCATCATATGTTCGCGGTGGGGCTGCCTCCGGTGGTGAATGCCTTTTTCTCGGCCGCCAGCATGCTGGTGGCGGTGCCCACAGCCATCAAGGTCTTTAACTGGATTGCCACCATCTGGGGTGGGGCCGTGCGATATCGCACGCCCTTCCTCTTCGCTGCCGCCTTTGTGGCCCTCTTCGTCATCGGGGGATTAAGCGGTCTGTTCCTGGCCGCTGTCCCGGTGGACTGGCAGGTGACGGACACCTACTTCGTGGTCGCTCATTTCCATTACACGCTCTTCGGCGGCTCGATGTTCGCTATTGTGGCCGGCATCTATTACTGGTTTCCCAAGATCACCGGGCGCTTCCTGGATGAGCGGCTGGGCCGCCTGCATTTCGCCCTCCAGTTCATCGGATTCAACCTTACGTTTTTCCCGATGCATTTCCTGGGGCTGTCCGGAATGCCCCGACGGGTTTACACCTATGCCCCTGGCCTGGGCTGGGAGGGCCTGAACCTTCTGGCCACGGTCGGCGCCTTTATCCTGGCTCTGGGCTTCGTGGTCTTCTTCGTTAACATCGCCCGCAGCCTGGTCGCCGGGGAGCGCGCTCCGGATGACCCGTGGGATGGGCACACCCTGGAGTGGCTGACCTCCTCGCCGCCGCCGCCCTATAATTTCGCGCGCATCCCGGTGATCCACAGCCGCCGGCCGGCATGGGATCGCAAATACACCGGCAACCCGCATCCGCATCCTGTCATCGAGGCGGCAGAAGGAAACGATCGGGTTGGGGAGGTGGAGACGTCGGAGGAGCCCATTCATCTGCCCTCCCCCAGCCTGTGGCCGCTGATCCTGGCGGCCGGGTTGACGGTCTTCGCCCTGGGGCTGGTGACCCACTGGATCTTTATCCCCGTGGGCCTTCTTCTCTTCGCCCTGGGGCTCGTGCGCTGGGTCCAGCAGCCTCTGTTCCCGGAAGCCCACGGGACGTCATCGTGAGGGCCCAGGGGCTTCCCGGATCCAGCCCCAGGAGGGGAGGGAACCTGGATCTTTCCACCCGGAGTGGCGGAGGAGCAGACGATGGCCAGCCATCATCCAACGGTCGGATCCGAGATCGCGGTGGATAGCCGCAAGCTGGGGGTCTGGGTCTTCCTGGCCTCGGAGGTGATCTTCTTCGCCTCTCTGATCGTCTCCTACCTGGTGCTGCACAACCGGGTGACCAGCGGCCCCACCGCCCATGAGGCCCTCACCCTGACCATCCCCACCATCAACACGATGATCCTGCTCACCAGTAGCGTGGCGATGGTGCTGGCCCTGGCCCACCTGCGGGATGGAAACCGGCGGGCCTCCATCGCCTGGCTGCTCACCACGGCCTGGCTGGGCATTTGTTTTCTGATTCTGAAGGCGGTGGAATACAGCCAGCATCTCCATGAAGGCCTCACGCCCAGCGTCAACGTCTTCGGCTCCGCTTACTATACGGTCACCGGTTTCCACGCCGCGCACGTGGCCGTGGGGGTGATCTGGATCCTGAGCGTGGCCCTGGGGCTCCGCCGCCGCCTCTCGCCTCAGAACGATGTCCTGGTGGAGACGGTAGGGCTTTACTGGCACTTCGTGGATCTGGTGTGGGTGGCGATCTTCATGGTGGTGTATCTCATGCGCTAAGGGAGGATCGGCCGTGAGGGGGACTTCCGTGAGCACCGATCGACCGGAAGGGACGGTGGGAGCCAAGGCCCATCGGCATCCGAACTACGTCCTGGTGGGGATCGTGTTGATCGTCCTCACGATCCTGGAGGTGAGCGTCATCCGCCTGCCGGTGCCTCAGCTGCCCTTCCTGCTGGGGTTCGCCATCGCCAAGGCCCTTCTGATCCTGATGTATTTCATGCACCTGAAATTCGACTCCCGACTCTACGCGGTGCTCTTCGCCTATCCCTGGCCGCTGGCGCTTCTGCTGGTGGGGATGCTGATCTGGGTGTATTTCGGGTTCCGGGCATAATGAAATGATGGGGTAAAAAAAGCGGGGGGCACCTGTAGGGTGCCCCCCGCTTTTTTTGCCGCCATGCCAGGGCCTTATTCCCCACCCCCGCCGACCGGGGCCGGGCGCGCCGGAGCGGCCCGCCAGCGATTGAAGGCCACCCATCCTTCATAGCCGATAAAGGCGGCGGCGATGAAGAGCAGAGCGGCCAGGATCAGCATCACGATGGAACCCACGATCGCCACCGGCTGGTTATTGGCGATGGAGGTCTGAAGGGCGAGGCGCTGGTTCCACAGGGTCACCAGAATGGCGGCCATGGTCGTGATATACATAAAGACCCCGGGCACACCCGCATACCATGCCGGCCGCCGCTCCGAGACCAGCCAGACGGTGACGATGAGCAGGGCCAGGCCAGCCATCAGCTGGTTGGCGGCGCCGAACAGCTGCCAGAGGTAGATCCAGGTCCCGGTGAGCACCAGGAAGGCCGCGAGGGCCATGGAGATGAGGCTGGCCACGTGCGGGTTCTTGAACACGGGCTGGGCCTCCCCCACCCATTCGCCCAGGGTCACCCGCATCAGCCGGAAGACCAGCTGGACCACGGTGATGACGATGACCACAAAGGCCGCAAAGCCCAGGGCGGTCCCGTAAGGCAGGAAAGCGGGGCCGAAGAGCTGGGAGAGCAGCGTGCCCACACCGCTGGCGAAGGCGGCAGCCCCCGCTCCCTTCCCCGGGATGGAGATCGCGATGAGGGAGAGCAGCCCCAGGGTGTTCTCGCCGAAGAGCATGGCCCCGCCGCCCACCGGGAGAGCATCGGTCTCATACTCCAGCTGCCGGGCCGTGCCCACCGAGCCGAAGAGGGCATGCCAGCCGGAGATCGCGCCGCAGGCGATGGTCACGAAGAGCATCGGCCACAGGGGTTGCAGATCCACTCGCCCGGGAGCCACAAATCCGGTAAAGGCAGGGAGCTTGAACGACACCGCGCTGGGGTTCGTGAAGAATCCGACGATGCCGCCCAGGTAGGAAAGCACGATCACGATCGCCGTGATCCAGAACCCCAGGTAGTTGACCGGCTGAGCGAAACGCCAGATCGGGAGGTTGGCCCCGAGATAGCAGAAAACGAATGTAAACAGCATCCAGAAGATGTAAGCAGGGGTCACACTGGCCGTGCCACCCTTGAACTGCTGGGCCGTCGGATCGAAGTATTGATAAAGCGGCTGCTTGCCGATGGCGGCGTTCAGGCCGTCAAACAGCTGGCCGACCGGCCCCTGCTGAGTGATCTTGCCCCCCTCTCCCACCACGGCCCCCCAGGGACCCAGCCCGATGGCGATCAGGGTGACGATCAGCGTGATAGCGGTGACCACGATCAGATCCATCTTCCACCGGTAAAGCATCTGGCCCATCAACAATCCCATCACGGCCAGGGTGATGATGCCCAGCGGAACACGGGGATCCAGCAAAACGCCAGCGATCAGGTTCACAAAGGCTCCAGCGATCAGCAACAGATAGAAGAAAATGAACACGAAGAGGAGGGTGCGGGTGCGGGGGCTGATCAGGCGGTAGGCGACGGCGCTCAGGGAGTTCCCGTCGTTGCGCACGGAGAGCATGATGGCGCTGTAGTCGCTGGCCCACCCGATGAAGGAGACCCCGAGGATCAGCCAGAGGAGGGCCGGCAGCCAGCCCCAGAGCACCCCGGCCGTGATCGGCCCCACGATCGGGCCCGCCGCGGCGATGGACTTGAAGTGATAGCCGATCAGGATGTTGCGGCTGGTGGGCACGAAATCGACGCCGTCCATATACATCCGGGCCGGGGTCGCCCGCTTCGGATCCGACTGGATGATCTCCCGGTCGATCCGCTTGGCGTAGAGGTTCCAGATCAGCAACTGGACGAGGATACCAATGATAATAACCCAGAAGGCGCTCATGGCTTTCCCTCCAGGATGAGATCAGAAAGTGGTGAAGCCTCGCCCGTGAGCACGCGCTGGGAAGCGCGGCCGCCCGATGACCGAAAGTCGAACATTTCCTCGCGCTCCGCTCACCTCCTTTCCTGGGGTAGAGGATCTGTGCCGTCGGACTCCCATGCGGGGAGGCCGGATGACCTCAAGGACCGGAAAAAGCCTTCCGGGATCGATTTGCCCCCCGCTCCCCGTCTCATGAAACGAACAGGCGACAGCCGGCATCTCAGGCTGTCGCCTGGGGGATTCCCAACCGCTGGGCGATGGCCGCCTCAGCCGCCGCGAAATCGCCGCCGGTGAACACCTGACCATCCACGATCACAGCCGGATAACGGCGGGCGCCATACCGAAGGGATTTCCACCAGCCTTCCATGGAGACGGCATCGATCACCTTCACGGCGATCCGGTCACAGTAAGTCGCCAGCAGGCGGGCGATCCAGGCCGCGAGATCCTGATAGGCCTTCTGGAGGTCCTCCGGCAGGCCCGAGGCGAGCTGCTCCGCGTGCAGGGCCTGACCGACGCCGGCCTGTTGCCAGACCAGCTCACAATGGAGGCAATGATAGAAAGCGGTGGGCGCGTACGCGATCACCTCAATCTGCAAGGGCCGGTCCATCCAAGGCCCCTCCGTTCCTCCGGGGGAATCCGAAACGCCCTTATTCAGCCTCATTATAACTATAACAATCCGCTTATGTCAAGTTTTTGCCCCCCACATTGTTCATGAAAGCACTATATTGTTGTTTTTATCACAATGCGCCGAGGGGATTCAAGATGGGGTTTCATGCGGGGACTGGGGCGGCGCGAACCCGTTCTCGGAGCTGATGGGGAGGTGCTGGGTTCTCTCCGGCGTGCCATTCCGGGGACGGCGTTCAGGCTCTGCGGGATCCCTCGGGGTTCACCGGTCAATCCGGCTATCGGGTGAGATCGTTCCCTGTTCCGTTTGGGATTCTCATCGGGGTTTTGAGGCCTTGGGAGCTGGGCGGGATGATGGGTTATGCGCTCCGCCCGGAGAAGCGGTGACCTTGACGTCCCTCTTTCTCCTCACGTAAGATAGAGTCGAAAGCGGCTCCCTATCCCCGAGGGTGATGAGGAAGCCGGGCAGGTCGTCGAAAGCCGCCCTGGCCTCCCAACCCGGCTTCCCTAAGGGGAGGGTGCTCTTTTATCCCCTGTTCAAGCTCAATGGCGTGGGTCCCGGAGATTCCGTGTAAGGAGAAGCCCATGCGGGATTTCCTGTTTCGGGGTTCGCTAACGGAAGTGGATCCGGATGTGGCTGCCCTGATCCGCTATGAGCATGAACGTCAGATCCGCAAGCTGATCCTCATCCCCTCCGAGTCCTACGCCCCGGCGGCCGTCCGTGAAGCTCTGGGTTCGGTGTTCCAGAATATCTACGCCGAAGGCTATCCCCACGAGCGCACTCGAACCCAGACAGAAGCCGAGCTGCTGGATTATGAGGACCAGCTGGGGTTCTACCGGCGATACGGTGATCAGCGGTATTACAAGGGTGTAGAATACGCGGACATCGTGGAGGCTCTGGCCCGGCGCCGCTGCGCCGAGGCCTTCGCCACCCCGGAGATCCCCCCCGAGCGGATCTTCGTCAACGTCCAGCCTCTCTCGGGCGCCCCGGCCAACAACGCGGTCTATGAGGCGCTGCTTCAGCCTGGCGATACGGTGATGGGCATGTCCCTGGTCCACGGCGGCCATCTGACCCACGGCTCGCCGGTCAACCGCTCGGGCAAGCATTATCGCATTGTCTGGTATACGGTGGATCCCCAGACGGAGCTCCTGGATTATGACCAGATCCGTGAGCTGGCCCGACAGCACCGGCCGAAGATGATCATCGCCGGGTACACATCGTATCCGTGGGCACCGGACTGGAAGCGCTTCCGGGAGATCGCCGACGAGGTAGGGGCCTATCTCCTGGCGGATATCGCCCACACGGCCGGGATGGTGATCGCGGGCGCTTACCCCAACCCCCTGGGCTATGCCCACGTCGTCACCTTCACCACGCATAAGACGATCATGGGCCCGCGCGGGGCCTGTATCCTCACCACGGACCCCGACCTGGCGAAGCGGATCGATCGAGCGGTGTTCCCCGGCGAACAGGGTGGGCCGCACGTGAACGTTTTCGCCGCCCTGGCGGTGGCCTTCAAGCTGGCCCGCACGGAGGCGTTCCGCGAATTGCAGCATCAGATCGTGCGGAACGCCCAGGCCATGGCCCGGCGCCTCGCCGAACGGGGCCTGCGGATCCCTTACGGAGGCACCAATACCCATCTACTCCTGGTGGATTGCAAGTCGGTGCGGGGCCCGGACGGAACGCCTCTCATGGGCGATCCGGCCGCTCGGGTGCTGGACCTGGCCGGGATCGTGGTGAACCGCAACACGATCCCCGGGGACACCGGCGCGGGGGCCGCCAGCGGGATCCGTCTCGGGACTCCATGGATCACGCAGCGGGGGTTTCGGGAGGCGGAAGCGGAGGCCCTGGCGGACATCATCGCCGATGTGCTGTGGGCCTGCCGGCCGCACCGCTACTATGTGGGCCGCGACCTGGTTTACCGAACCAAGGTGGAATTCGATGTCCTGGAGGAGGCGAAACTCCGGGTGGCCGAGCTGGCCGCCCGGGCAGGCGCCGATGTGGAGCTGCCGAGGAGCGGCTATCCCCATTACTGGTTCCTCACCGATCGTCTCCCCGCGGCGGAAGGGAAGGCCGTGCTGGAGATCGAGGGGGATCGGGCCGCGGAGTTCCTGGACGCCGCCCTGACCCAGCAAGTGGTGGGTCTGAAGGCCCATGAGGGGGCTCCGACTTTCGTGCTGGAAGCGGACGGCCGGATCATGAGCCCCGCCTATGTGATCCGGGATGGCCCGGATGCCTTCCGGCTGGTGATCCCCGAGGAGCGGGCGGGGCGGGTCGCGGCGTGGCTGCGGGATCTCTCGGATGGTTACGTGCGTTTCGATGAGGATATCTGGGCGAAGCTCCCCGGCCCCCTGCGGGTGCGGGAGATCCCGGCAGAGGATCCGCGGGCGGCCTCGGCCCGCGCGCAGGCGCGCTTCCCGCAGGATCTGGCCGAGGCCGCCGCTGTGGCGCCGCACAAGCCTTTCTTTATCGGCTATCGGACGGTGGATTCGGTGCATCGCGACCGCCTGGGATCGTTGCCGGCCTTCTCCTACGCGGAGCCCGAAGGCGCGCCCCTCAAGCGGACGTCCCTCTACGAGCTGCACCGGGAGCTGGGGGCGAAGATGATCCCCTTCGCCGGCTGGGAGATGCCGGTCTGGTATACCAGCGTGAGCGAGGAACACCGGGCGGTCCGCACCGCCGCCGGCCTCTTCGATGTCTCCCATATGGGCGTTCTGGAGGTCAGCGGGCCCGGCGCTCGCGCCTTCCTGGAGCGGGTGACCACCAACGACGTGATGGCCCTTCGAGTCGGGGAATCCCAATACACGTATCTCCTGGATCCCGACGGGCATGTGCTGGATGATCTGATCATCTACGCCCTGGCGCCGGACCGGTATATGCTGGTGGTCAACGCGGCCAATAACGATCGGGACTGGGCCTGGCTGAACGCCGTGGCCCGGGGCGAGGTCCAGATCGATCGGGAGCGCCCATGGGCGATGCTCACGGATGAGGTGATCCTGCGGGATCTGCGGGACCGCCGCTGGGGGGAGGATTGCCGGGTGGATATCGCCCTTCAAGGCCCCCAGGCGCTGAAGATCCTCCAGTCCCTGGCGGATGGAGGGACCGGAGCGCGCCTGGCCGCCCTGCAGCGGGGTCAGGTCCTGCGCGCCGAGATCCGGGGTTTCGACCTGATCATCTCCCGCACCGGCTACACTGGCGAGCGCATTGGTTATGAGCTCTTCGTCCACCCGGAGCGGGCGCCGGCGTTGTTCGAGCTGCTGCTGGATGCCGGGAAGCCCTTCGGTCTCAAGCCGTGCGGCCTGGGCGCGCGGGACAGCACCCGCACGGAAGCGGGCCTCCCGCTCTACGGCCACGAGCTGGCCGGGCCCTTCGATCTCACCCCGGGCGACGCCGGCTTCGCCCCCTTCGTCAAGCTCTACAAGCCCTTCTTCATCGGGCGGAAGGCCTACATGGCCCGCGAGGCGAAGCGAACAATGGAAGTCGTTCGCTTTCGGATCGTCGAAAAGGGGGTGCGGCTGCCCAAGCTGGGGGACGCCGTGGTGGATCGCCGGGGCCGGGTGATCGGCTACGTCACCAGCTGCGCGATGGATACCGAGGGGCTTCTCACCGGCATGGCCTGGATCGAGCGGAGCCATGGGGCGGAGGGGACGCCCATCGGGATCGTGGTGGGAAGCGGAAGCCTGCCGGAGCGACCGAAGGTCGGCGACCGGCTGATCGTGCCGATCCCCGCCGAGGTGGTGAGCCGCTTCATGAGCCGCTGAAGGAGCCGGGGATGCCCTCGCCGTTTCCCGGGATGGATCCGTATCTGGAACATCCGGCCCTGTGGCCTGGACTTCACAGCCGGCTGATCGTCGGGCTGGCGGATTACCTGGGGCCGCTCCTGCGCCCTCGCTACTACGTGGAGGTGGAGGAGCGGGTGTATCTCCTCACCCCCGAGGGGAGCTTTCCTTTCCTGGCCCGCCCCGATGTGATGGTCGCCACTGCCCCGGGTGTCGGACCTTCTACCCCCGTGCGCTCGATCCCGGCCGGCGGCGCGCGCATCGTGGAGATCCCCGTGCCGGAGGAGGTGCGGGAACGCTATCTGGTGGTGCGGGAGGCAGGGACCCACCAGGTGGTGACCTGGCTGGAGCTCCTCTCCCCGGCGAACAAGATCCCCGGGGAGGGCCGACAGGCTTACCTTAGGAAGCGAGAGGAGGTGCTTCGAAGCCGGGTGCATCTGGTGGAGATCGATTTGCTGCGGGCGGGGGAGCCGATGCCGGTGATGGGGGACGGGCGGGACGGGCATTACCGTATCCTGATCAGCCGGTGGGAGCAGCGGCCCCGGGCGCTGTTGTATGTTTTCACGGTTCGCGATCCGATTCCTGTTTTCCGCCTGCCTCTGCTGCCTGGGGATGAGGAGCCGGAGGTGGATCTGGGGCGCCTGCTTCAAACCGTTTATGAGCGGGCGGCTTACGATCTCCGGGTTCGCTATGAGGAGGAGCCGGTCCCCCCGCTCGAACCCCCCTTCGCCGAATGGGCCGCCACGCTGCTTCGGGAAAGGGGGTTGCGATCCGGCTGAGAAAAAGGGAACCGTCAAGCAGAAAGGGAGCCGGGGATGCCCTCGCCGTTTCCCGGGATGGATCCGTATCTGGAACATCCGGCCCTATGGCCGGACGTGCACAACAGCCTGATCGCGGCTCTGCGGGATGAGCTGTCCCCGCAGTTGCGCCCACGCTACATTGTCGCCATTGAGGAACGTGTTTACTTCATCACCCCAGAGGGGTTCGGATGGCCAATCCGGGCTGACCTCGCCGTCACATCCACGCCCGAGGCGCTTCCCGAGGCCGGCCGTTCTCTTTCCTTTACCCATGGAGCACGGGTAGTGGAAGTGCCCCTCCCGGAGACCCTTCGGGAGACCTATCTGGAAGTGCGGGCTGCGGGCACCGGGGAAGTGGTCACCGTGGTGGAGATCCTCTCGCCCACCAACAAGCGGCCGGGGGATGCGCGCCGGCTCTACGAGCAGAAGCGGACCCTGCTGCTGGGCAGCCGGGTGCATCTGGTGGAGATCGATTTGCTGCGGGCGGGGGAGCCGATGCCGGTGATGGGGGACGGGCGGGACGGGCATTACCGTATCCTGATCAGCCGGTGGGAGCAGCGGCCCCGGGCGCTGTTGTATGTTTTCACGGTTCGCGATCCGATTCCTGTTTTCCGCCTGCCTCTGCTGCCTGGGGATGAGGAGCCGGAGGTGGATCTGGGGCGCCTGCTTCAAACCGTTTATGAGCGGGCGGCTTACGATCTCCGGGTTCGCTATGAGGAGGAGCCGGTCCCCCCGCTCGAACCCCCCTTCGCCGAATGGGCCACCACGCTGCTTCGGGAGAAGGGATACCGGAGGCGATAGCCCCGGGGATGCCGGCGACGCCGGCGATCCCCGATGGGTTTCCCGAACATCTCAAATAGGGGGTGCGCGATGAGCCGGGAGATCACGATCAGCGTGATCAAGGCCGATATCGGGGGCATGGTGGGCCACTCCGGGATCCACACGGATCTGGTGGCCCTGGCCCGCCAGCATCTGGAGGAGGCCCAGCGCCGGGGCGTGATCATCGATTACTATGTGACCTGGTGCGGGGACGACCTGCAGCTCATCATGACCCATCGCCACGGCGTCGACAGCCCCATCGTCCACGGCCTGGCCTGGGAGACCTTCGAGCGATGCACAGTCAAAGCGAAGGAGATGAAGCTCTACGGGGCCGGGCAGGACCTCATCGCCGACGCCTTTTCGGGGAATGTGCGGGGGATGGGGCCGGGGGTGGCGGAGATGTCCTTCGTCGAACGCCCCTCAGAGCCCATCATCGTCTTCATGGCCGACAAAACCTCCGCCGGCGCCTGGAATCTACCCCTGTTCCGCATGTTCGCAGATCCCTTCAACACGGCCGGCCTGGTGATCTCTCCCGCCCTCCACGAAGGCTTCCGCTTTGAGGTTCACGATGTCAAGGGTCACAAGCGGATTTTCTTCAACTGCCCCGAGGAGATGTATGACCTTCTGGTCTTCATCGGGGCCCCGGGCCGTTATATGATCAAGGCCGTTTACACCAAGAAAGGGGAGATCGCGGCGGTCTCTTCCACCGAACGCCTCTCTCTGATCGCCGGGCATTACGTGGGGAAGGACGACCCGGTGTGCATCGTGCGGGCGCAGGGGATCTTCCCGGCGGTGGGGGAGATCCTGGAACCCTTCACCATGCCGCACATCGTGGAGGGCTGGATGCGGGGCTCCCACTACGGACCGCTGATGCCTGTGCCTCTCCAATACGCCAAGTGCACCCGCTTCGATGGTCCGCCGCGGGTGGTAGCCCTGGGCTTTCAGCTGGCCGACGGCCGGCTGATCGGGCCGCGGGATATGTTCGACGATCCGGCCTTCGATGAGGCGCGGCGGCTGTGCAATGTGATCGCGGATCACTTCCGACGTCACGGGCCTTTTGAGCCCCACCGCCTGCCGATGGAGGAGATGGAATACACCACGCTGCCCGAGGTGGCCGAGCGCCTGGTGGGTCGCTGGGAGCCCCTGCCCGAGCCCCATCCAGCCATCGCGGGCGGGGATGGCAGCGCGGCCGAGGCGGATTAGGCGGATTCGTATCGAAGGCGGATCGGGGCGGGCAGGGAAACTGCCCGCCCCGATTTGTTTTCCTGCTTCAATGCGCCCCCTATTCCGTGTAATACGCCAGCCCCAGCACGCCCGGCCCGGCATAGAGGCCCATCACCGGCGAGAAAACGGTGAGATAGCACTCCCGGCAATCGAACCGCTCAAGGAGCTGCTGCCGCAGGGCCTCGGCCTCTTCCGGCGCGGCCGCGTGGAAGACCGAGGCGTGGACCGGACGACCTCCTACATCCTGGGCCATCCGCTCCAGCATGGCTTCGATCGCCCGGCGTCGCGTGCGGACTTTCGCCAGCACCTCGATGCGGCCGTTTTGCAGGGTCAGGATCGGCTTGATCTGCAGCACGTCCACCGCCAGGGAGGCCAGGGCGGGAGCTCGCCCACTCCGGATGAGGTAGGTCACCGTCTCCAGGACAGCGAAGAACCGAAGGCGGGGGCGGAGGGCCTCAACCCGGGCGACGATCTCATCCAGCGACGCCCCGGCTTCGGCGGCCCGTGCCGCTTCCAGGACGAGGAACCCCTGAGCCATGGTGGCGGCCTGGCTATCGAGGACTCGAATGGGCACCTCGGGGACCATCTGAGCGGCCAGGAGGGCGGCGTTGTAGGTTCCCGTCATCGCTGCCGAGACGTGGATAGAAACAATCCCCTCGGCCTCTTTCGCCAGCTCCCGGTAGGTCTCCAGGAAATCCCCGATGGAAGGCTGGGAAGAGGTCGCCATGAGCCCTGCGCGCTGCCACTCGTAGATCTGCTCGGCGGTCACATCGATGCCATCCCGGAACACCCGCTCCCCCAGGATGATGCGAACGGGGACCACGCGGATGCGATAGGCTTCCACCAGTTCGGGGGGCAGGCACGCCACGCTATCGGTGACCACTGCGATCTTCGCCATGGCGCTTCTCCCTGCAGGCGAACGCGGGGGGATTACCCGATGGCCCAGCGCCGCCCTGGGCAGCCGAGCAGGTTCTCCGCCCTTCGGGAATGCGCTTCCCTCTGGACCTTCAGGGGAAGGGCTCGCCTTCTCGGAACCCGCTCGCCAATCGGTGGACCGCAAACGCGCCCGGCTTCCGCACGAGGGCGGCGCGGATTCATGTTCCGGGCATCTGGAGCGCGCTCACCCGGCGGGCATTCGATGCCGGTCGCCCGGATGCCGGAACATCCAGGCCTCCCAGGAAGCCGTATCCCGGTCCAGCCAGAGGCGTCGCCAGAACACCTGCCGGCGCTCCACCGGATCTGGGGGGAGCGGTTCCCGGTTGGCCTCCAGGCGTTTGATCACCGTGATCCCCAGCATGGCCAGCCCCCCGAATGCCACCTCCGATGGTCCACCGGCCAGCCATACCAGCGCGGGCAATCCGGCGATCGCCAGCAGGGCCATGATCGCGGTGGCGCCCAACAGACGCCCGATGGCCAGCGCGCCGAGGAGCCAGAGAGCCCCGGCCGGGAAGGTCACGGCCAGCATCCCCAGGAACGGGCCGATGCCGCGCCCTCCATGGAAGCCCAGCCAGACCGGCCAGTTATGGCCGAGGACGGCAGCCAGCCCCGCCGCCACCGCCACTCCGCGCGGACGGCCCAGGGACAGCGCTCCGAGGGTGGGGAGGGCGGCTTTGAGGACATCGAAGAGGCCGACCGGGAGGAGGGCCCAGCGGGCCACGTGGTAATACACCGCGGTCCCGCTAACGGTGCGGCTGCCCCAATGCCGCAGATCCACTCCGCGCAGGAGACGACCTGCGAGGTAAGCCGTGGGGATCGAACCGAGGAGATAACCCATCAAAATAAATCCGAGATCCAGCATAATGACCCCCTGCCTTCCGGAAATTGAGGGTCAGCACCCCTCTAAGCATAACGCGGAAGCGCAGGGGAATACAACCGGTGGGGGGAAGATCTTCACACGGAGGCACGGAGAATACCGTGTTCCCCGTGCCTCCGTGTGAGCCTGGTTCGTCCGCTTTATGGCAGGGGTAGGGGAAGGGTGGGCGAGAGGGGGAGCTCCGGTGTGGGAACCGGCGTCGGCGTGGGCAGGACAGGCTCCGGCGTCGGGCTGGGGGTCACCGTCGGGATCGGCGTGGGGGTAGGCACGATCCCGTTGTCCACATACGTCCGGGCTTCCCCCACAAACGCCTGTCCGGAACGATTGAAGGCCGTTACCCGCAGGGCATACCATCCGGTGGGGAGATGGGAGGCATCCCAGATCGTGATCTGGCCATCCCGCACCGGCGCCAGGTGCGGTCCGCTTAACCACTGCCAGGACACGCCATCCGGCCCTACGATCCCCCACTCCACATTGTAATAGGCGAAATCGGGGATCCACACCGTCCCCAGCACCGGGACCATCCCGCGCACCACGGTGTTTTCGTTCGGCCACCGGATAATCACCTCCGGGATCGCGACCGTGCAGACCTCGGTGGGGGGCTGGGGGATCTGATGCTGTTCCGCCCACCAGCGCCCCTCCTCCGGGATCACATAGAAGACCCGTTCGATCGGCGGGCCAGGGCAGCCTTCGGTGTAGAGCAGCCCGGTGGCCCCATCGATCACCACTTTCTTCCACAGGTCGTGCTCGGGCCCGGGCGGAGGCTGGTCGGCGGCGAAGAGCTCGATCCGCCGTCGATCCGGCGGGCAATAGGGGGAGGGCTGGGTGCCGGAATCCAGGCAGATTTCCCGCTCGATGATCCCCGGGGGCCGCTGGAATTCCCGGGGGGGCAGGTTCAGGATGCGGTGGGCTTCCTCCATCACATCGTGCCAGACCGGGGCCGCGCCGGTGATGCCGGTGACCCCTTTCATCTCGGAGTTGTCCGTGTTTCCCACCCAGACTCCGACCACCAGATCCGGCGTGTAGCCCAATGTCCAGTTGTCCCGGAAATCGTTGGTCGTCCCGGTCTTGGCGGCCGCGGGCCGGGAGAGCTTCAGCGGGCTGTTGGGTCCGAAGGCGGCCCGGCGGGCCTCGTTGTCGGAGAGGATGTGGGTGATCAGGTAAGCATGCGCCGGCCGCATCACCGGCTGGCCCGGCGGCGGTGTGTAGGCGTAGAGCACATGGCCGAAGGCGTCGGTGATCTTCCGGACCGGGACCGGCGGGATGCGGCGGCCTCCGTTGGCGAAAGCCGCGTAAAGGCCGGCCATCTCCAGAAGCGGCACCTCCCCGCCCCCCAGGGTGAGGGAGAGGCCGTAATCCGGCCGGGTCAGGGTCGTGATGCCCAGGTCGCGAGCACGCTGGAGGAAGGCCGGAAGCCCGACAAAGGCCAGCGCTTTCACAGCCGGGATGTTGTAGGAATTCCCCAGGGCATAGCGAACCGTCACCGGGCCGTGGAAGCGGCGATCGTAGTTGACCGGCTCATAGAACCGGCCCGGTCCATCGGGGAAGCGCGTGGGCACATCCCAGATCAAGGTGGCGGGGGTCCAGCCCTTTTCAAAGGCCACCAGATAGGTCAGCGGCTTGATCGAGGAGCCGGGCTGGCGGGGGATGATGGCCATATTGATCTGGCCGCCGTGTTCCGCATCGTTGTAATCCGGGCTCCCCACCATGGCCAGGATCTCGCCGGTGTGGGGATCCAGGATCACGACCGCGCCGTTATGGACGTTTTTGTCCTTTAGCTTCTCCAGGTGTGCCCGCAGGACCTGCGTGGCCATCCGCTGGAGGCGGAGGTCCAGGGTGGTTTCCACCCGCAGGCCGCCCCGATGGAGGGCCTGGACGTTGAGGCCGAAGGTCTGCTCCAGCCATTGCTGCACATAGAGGGCGAAGTGGGGAGCCTCAGGCGCCGGCGATGCCAGGGGAGGTTTCTCGAACCTGCGGGCGGCCATCTCCCGCGCGGCGGCTTCCGCCTGCTCGGGCGTGATGAACCCCGCTTCGACCATCAGGCGCAGGACATCCCGCTGGCGCCGCAGGGCGCGCTCCCGGCCCTCCGGCGTGAAGGGATCGTAGAGCGCCGGGGCCTGGGGGAGACCAGCCAGGAAAGAAGCCTCCGCCAGGTTGAGATCCTTCGCCGGTTTCCCGAAATAGGTGCGGGCGGCGGCCTCTACACCGTAAGCCAGGTTCCCGTAATAAATCGTGTTGAGGTAGATCTCCAAGATCTGCTCCCGGGGGTAACGCCGGGTGATCTCCGCCGCCAACACGGCCTCTTTGATTTTGCGCCGCAGGGTGCGCTCGGGGGGAATCAACAGGTTCCGCACCAGCTGCTGCGGGATGGTGCTGGCGCCGCTCACCACCTCCCCTTCCCGGATAGCCTGATAGATCGCGCGGGCGATGGCGATCGGGTCGAATCCGGGATGCTGCCAGAACCGGGGATCCTCCGTTGCCACCGTAGCCTGGATCAGCCACGGCGAGATGTCCGAGAGGCGGACCAGCTGCCGGCGGCCGCTCTGAGGATCGGCGATCTCCCCGAGCAGTTCCCCGTTCCGATCCACCAGCACCAGGGAAGTGGAGAGATTCAGCGCCCGCTCCTGAAGGGTTTCGGGGGGCGGCAGCTGCATGGCCACGTAGACATAACCCGCCAGACCCACCACACCGCCCGCCATTCCCAGGAGCGCCAGGATCAGCAGAGCGGACAGCGCGATCCGTCCCCAGGCGTGACGCCGCGGCGCGGCGGAAGGCTGCGGAGGACGCGGCGGAATCCGAGGCGGTCCCCCCGCTGGCGGCTGCGGAGGGACCCGATAGGGGCGGTCCCACCCAGATACCCGCCCGCCAGTGGTTTCATAGGCATCTCCACCTGGATACGGCCAGCGTTCACCCATCGTGTTCGATTTCCACCGGAAAGGATAGCAAAGGCCCTGCAGGGCTGGCGTGTCGTTGCCCCCGCAGCGCCCCCTCATTCCTGTAAAACCTGTCTGGCGAGCGCCCAGATCGCATCGAACATCTCCGGCGTGAGCCGCCCGGTCTGAGTGTTCTGGCGGCTGGGATGGTAGGACGTGATCAGAACAGGCCATCCGGCGCCCAGCGGATAGAGCCCCCCGTGGCGGAAGGCCGGGCGGGGCCCATCGTAACCCAGGGCGCGAAGGGCGGCCAGAACGCCCTCGGTGGCGATCTGCCCCAGAGCGACCACGACCTGGATCCGGGGCAGGGCCTGGAGCTCGCGGATCAGGTAGGGCCGGCAGTTCGCCAGCTCCTCGCGGGAGGGGCGATTGCCCGGGGGCGCGCAGCGCACCACCGCTGTGAGATAGACATCCCGCAAAACCAGCCCGTCCTCCCGATGGGTTGAGGTGGGCTGATTGGCGAAGCCCGCCCGATAAAGGGCCGCCATCAGGAAATCCCCCGAGCTGTCCCCGGTGAACATCCGCCCGGTCCGATTCGCCCCATGGGCGGCGGGCGCCAGCCCGACCACCAGCAGGCGGGCCTGGGGATCCCCGAACCCGGGGACCGGACGGCCCCAGTAGTCCCAATCCTGGAACGGCCGCCGTTTCGCCCGGGCGACGGCTTCCCGATAAGCCACCAGACGAGGACACTGGCGGCACTGAATGACATCCCGGGCGATCTCATCTAAGGATTCCCGCATCACAAAACTGCCCTCCAGGGTTTCCGGCAGGAAGCATAACCTTCATCCCCTGGGCTGGCTGCCGGAAGCGGCTGGCCATCACCTCCCCAGGCCCAGAGCGCTCCGAGCAGGAGGGATTTCGGTTAAACTGGTAAGCAACCCGGCGAATCCCGCCGCGGGTCTTCCGGATGATCGCTCTGGTACGGGGCTGGCTTCCGAGTTGGTTCTCCCCTTCCAGGGATCGCCGGCACCTGCGCATGGATTCTAATCCAAAATCGCCATAAGGGAGGTAACGATGGAAACCTTTGTCTCCCTGCTGTTGCTCCTGGTCTGTGGCGGCCTGATCCTGCTGGCCCTTCTCGGCTCCATGATCCGGATCGTCCCGGAATACCAGCGGCTGGTGGTGTTCCGCCTGGGGAAGGTGATCGGGGCGAAGGGGCCCGGGCTGGTGCTGTTGATCCCCATCGTCGATCGGGCGATCACCGTGGATCTGCGGGAGCAGTTCCGGGAGATCCCTCAGCAGACTTCCATCACGAAGGACAACGCCCCCATCGGCATTGACTTCCTGATCTACTGGCGGGTGGTGGATCCGGTCCAGAGCGTGGTGCAGGTGCGGGATTTCGTCTCCGCCGCCGTGGGGATCGCCACCACCACCCTGCGGGCGGTCATCGGCGACATCCTGCTGGATGATGTGCTGGCGAAGCGGGAATACATCAACCAGGCCCTGCGGGTGAAGCTGGACGAAGTGACCGAGCGCTGGGGGGTGAAAGTCACCGCGGTGGAGATCCGGGAGATCCAGCCGCCACGGGATGTGCTGGAGGCGATGACCCGGCAGATGTCGGCGGAGCGCAACCGCCGCGCCCTGGTGACCGAGGCCGATGGAAAGCGGGAGGCGGCGGTGAAGGTCGCGGAGGGCGAGAAGCAGGCCGCCATCCTGAAGGCGGAGGGGGAGAAGGAAGCGGCCATCCTCCGGGCGGAGGGCGAGCGCCAGGCCCAGATCCTGCGCGCCGAGGGCTTCGCGATGGCGCTGGAACGCATCTTCAGCGTCGCCCGCACCCTCGATGCCAACACCATGACCCTGCAATATCTGGAAGCCCTCAAAGCGCTGGGGGCCAGCCCGTCCACCAAGTTCGTCTTCCCCATGGAATTCACCCGGCTGATCACGCCGCTCTCGAACCTGGTCGGGAACGCAGGCTCCCCGCGTCCCCCGGAGGGCAGCGAGCCCTCCCGTTGAGGGCGTTCGACTGGAACATGGACAGCTGAAGGGCTTTCCTAACGCTCCACTCAGGGAACAGGTTCTTTGGGGCCGGGCCGACCGGTCCTAAAGTCCCAAAGGAGGGGGGATCTGCTCATGGCGGCGCGCATCCTGGACGGGCGGGCCATGGCGGCCCGATGGCGGGAATGGGTGAAGGCTCAGGTGGAAGCGTTCCGGGCGCGCACAGGTCAGGTCCCTGGCCTGGCGACGGTCCTCATCGGGGATCATCCGGCCTCCCAGACCTACGTGCAGGCGAAACAGAGCGCCTGCGCCGCGGTAGGCATCCGCACCTTCCGTTATAACCTGCCGGCGGATGCGGATCGGGGAACGGCTCTGAAGCTGCTCCAAGCGCTGTCCTGCAATCCGGAGATCCATGGGATCTTGGTGCAACTGCCGTTGCCCTCCCATCTGGACGAAGAGGAGATCCTGAGCGCGATCCCGCTGGAGAAGGATGTGGACGGCTTTCATCCGCTGAACATCGGCCGTCTGGGGCTGAAGGGGCGGGATCCTTACTTTATCCCTTGCACGCCGCTGGGGATCCTGGCCATGCTTCAGGAAGCCCGGATCCCGATTGCAGGCCGCCGGGCGGTGATCCTGGGGCGCAGCCGGATTGTGGGGCTGCCCATGGCCCTCCTGCTCCTCCGCCTGGATGCCACGGTGACGATCTGTCACTCCCGGACGCCGGATCTGGCCGCGCTGACGCGCCAGGCCGACCTTCTCATCGCCGCGGTCGGACGCCCGGGTCTTATCCGGGGGGAGATGGTGCGGCCCGGCGCGGTGGTGATCGATGTGGGGATCAACCGGATCGAGGATCCCCAGGCCCCGCGGGGTTACCGGCTGGTCGGCGATGTGGTCTTTGAGGAGGTATCCGCCGTCGCCGGCGCCATTACCCCCGTTCCGGGAGGGGTGGGGCCGATGACCGTGGCGATGCTGCTGGTGAACACCCTGAAGGCGGCCCAGCGTCAGGTGGAAGGATCCGCATCGCCATGGCTGGAGCCCATAGAGGGTTGACAGCAGTTGCCCATTTTGTTAGCATTCGGCTGCAACCGTGAAACTCTCCGCGCGGAACCGGGCCAGGCGAGGGCTGGAGGCGATGGGATGCGGGGGATGCAGGCGTTTCGCTTCGAGCGGGATCCCAACGGGGCGCAGCGGGTGGCCCTGGCCCGGCACGTGGGGGCCGCCCGCTTCGCCTACAATTGGGGTCTGTCCCGATGTCTGGAAGCGCTGGAGCAAGGCCTGCCCCTTCCCTCCGCCGCCCAGCTCCATAAGGCGTGGAACATCTGGAAGCGAGAGAACGCCCCCGGGTGGGTGGAGGTGTCCAAGTGCGCCCCTCAGGAGGCCTTCCGGGATCTGGAGCGGGCTTTTCGCAACGGGCGGCAGGGCCGGGCGGGAAGGCCCCGGTTCCAGCGCAAGAAGCGCC